>OJGU01000103.1_pt1 | contig 58031 bp, 47 predicted proteins | sample 1594741 | NCBI WGS metagenome assembly OJGU01 (sample SAMN05416841, study PRJEB24817) | seawater metagenome | isolation source: Sea water | place: Canada:Atlantic | collected 2013-07 | reverse complement strand
TACACTAGATCGCTCGTCGGCAGCGTCAGATGTGTATAAGAGACAGATATTATGTACACATCAATAACAAAAATTAGAGTACGCTATGCCGAAACTGATATGATGGGCTATGTTTATTACGGAAATTATGCTACTTATTTTGAAGTAGCTCGAGTAGAAGCCATCAAAAAATTAGGGTTTAGCTATCGAAGAATGGAAGATGAAGGCATTGCTTTACCAGTTTTAGAGTTTTCTATAAAATACTACAAACCTGCTTTTTACGATGATGAATTGAGAATAGAAACCACCATTAGCGAGCTACCAAAAGCTCGTATTTCATTCACTTACCAAACCTTTAACGAAAAAAACGAGTTGATTAATGAAGCAGCTACAACCTTGGTTTTTATCAATAAAAATACACAACGACCATGTGCTGCACCAGCTGATTTTATTGAAGCTATGAAAGCTTATTTTTGATTTGGTTTCTTAAACCGTTGGTAATACCTTGGTTTTTACTTCACCAAACCCAACTCTAACACCATTCTTTTGTGCAAAACCACGCATAATAACAGTATCGTTATCTAAAATAAATTTTCTTTCAGAACCATCAGGCATAGCAACACTTTTACTTCCTTTCCAAGAAATTTCTAACATAGAACCATAAGCAGATTCATCATTTCCGGAAATTGTTCCTGATGCCATCATATCTCCGGCTTTTATATTACAACCATTAACGGTATGATGAGCCAATTGTTGATTCATGTTCCAATACATGTATTTATAATTGGAATTAGAAACTACTTTTTCCTTTGTATTTTCAGGTTGAATAGCTACTTCTAAATTAATGTCGATGTGTTTATTTCCTTCATATTGTAGGTAATCGAACACTTTTGGTTCTTGCACAGGTCCTTCAACTCTGAAAGGTTCAAGAGCATCTAAAGTTACTATCCATGGTGAAATAGACGAAGCAAAGTTTTTAGCTAAAAATGGTCCGAGTGGTACGTATTCCCACTTTTGAATATCTCTGGCACTCCAATCGTTAAAAATACACATTCCAAAAATGTAATCGTCTGCTTCTTTTGTAGAAATAGATTGACCTAACGCTTTTCCATTGTAAGTAACAAAAGCCATTTCCAACTCAAAATCCAACAATTTACAAGGACCGAACACAGGAGGTTCATTATCATTTGGTTTTTGTTGCCCTTTTGGTCGGTGTATAGGTGTTCCTGAAACTACTATTGATGACGACCTTCCATGATAACCAACAGGGATATGTTTCCAGTTGGGAAGCAAAGCGTTGTTTGGATCTCTGAACATGCAGCCTACATTATAAGCATGTTGTTCACTGGAATAAAAATCGGTATAATCTCCAACTCTAACAGGCATCAGCATTTCTACTTCATTAATAGCATATAAAGCTGCTTTAATTTTGTCGTTATCTTTATTGGCAGCATTTTCAAGACTAAAAATAGCTGAAATTTCATCCCTAACCTGACGAGTAAACGATTTACCTAGTTTGATAAACTTATTTAATTTATATGATTTGAACACATCCGAATCTACGTCAAAATAGCCTAACTTGGCCAACTGATGAAGATTAATTACCGTATTTCCTATTCTGCTAGCTACAAAAACTTGTTTACCCGATTTTGCCACTCCAAAAGGTATATTCTGAATAGGAAAATCACTGTTTTCAGGCACTTCTATCCAACTTTTTAATTCCGGGTTGTTTGCTTTAATCATAGTTTTTATTATTTTTAATTTAGTTGTTAATTTAAGAATGAAGACAGAAGTCGGGAGCCGGTCTTCAAACTTCCATCTATTCCCCTTTAAACAATGGAAACTGCTCCATTAAATTATTTATTTCTTCTCTTACGTTAGCAATGGTTTTTTCATCTTTATGCGTAATTACCAAATCCATCCAATCTACAATTTTAATCATATCTTCTTCCATCAGACCTCTTGTAGTAATGGCCGCTGTTCCTACTCTAATTCCTGAGGTAACAAACGGAGATTTATCATCAAAAGGCACCATATTTTTGTTAACCGTAATATCAGCCTCCACCAATAAATTCTCAGCTTCTTTTCCTGTAATGTTTTTAGATCGTAAATCAATTAACATACAATGATTGTCGGTTCCACCGGAAACAACACCATAACCTCTTTTCATTAATTCATCAGCCATAACTTTGGCATTTTTTATTACTTGCTGACAGTAACTCATGTATTCTTCCGACAATGCTTCTTTAAAAGCTACCGCTTTAGCTGCAATAACATGTTCTAAAGGACCACCTTGGGTACCCGGAAAAACTGCTCCATCTAACATAGCCGACATCATTTTAATCTCTCCTTTTGGAGTTTTAACTCCCCATGGGTTTTCAAAATCTTGCCCCATCATAATTAAACCACCTCTTGGTCCTCTAAGGGTTTTGTGTGTGGTGGTAGTAACTACGTGACAATGAGGTAGCGGGTCGTTTAATAAGCCTCTAGCAATTAAGCCGGAAGGATGCGAAATATCGGCTAACAACAAAGCACCTACTTTATTGGCTAATTTCCTCATACGTTCGTAATCCCAATCGCGAGAATAAGCAGAAGCTCCAGCAATAATTAATTGAGGTTTTTCTTCTAAAGCAATTTTTTCCATTGCTTCATAATCTACTCTTCCACTTATTTTATCTACTCCATAAAATGAAGTTTTATATAATTTTCCTGAAAAATTTACCGGAGAGCCATGCGTTAAATGTCCACCATGCGATAAGTCGAAACCAAGAATTTTATCTCCGGGTTTTAACACAGCTAACATAACGGCTGAGTTAGCTTGCGAACCTGAATGAGGCTGTACATTTACCCATGCTGCATTAAATAATTCTTTTGCTCTGTCTATTGCCAACTGCTCAATTTCATCCACCACTTCACAACCACCATAATAACGCTTAAAAGGCAAGCCTTCAGCATACTTGTTGGTTAGCACACTTCCCATAGCTTGCATTACCTGAGAACTAACATAATTTTCTGAAGCAATTAGCTCCACACCTACACTTTGTCGGTGTTCTTCTTCTTGAATTAAATCAAAAACAACAGTATCCTTTATCATTAATAACAGCTTAAATAAATATTGCTGCAAAGGTATAAATATTTTAATGCGATATAAAATTTATAACTTCATTTGTTTTTATGACTAAACCTATGGACAACAAGTCAGTCGTTTGGGCAGGTCGTTTTTTTTTATGCTCCACAACGGTTTGCACTTACACGCAGGCAGGGATTTTTAGCACTGAACTTCCTACGAAGAACTGAACTTCAAATTTTGCACTTTCCTGTCCTACGAAACACGAACCCCCTGCTTGCGTGTAGTTGCTGTTAGCGGGGCGTTGTTATCTTTTCGTCACTTTATATGGTTTTCCTTTGTTGTCATAAGTTGTCCATTCGCCAACAGGTTCTCCATTATAAAAATGTCCCGAACGTTTGATTGTTCCATCAATTCGATACCATTCCCAGTAACCTTCCGATTTTCCATCAATGATTTTTCCTTTAGACCAAATTGTCTTGCCGTTAGTGTGATATTTTATGGTAACACCGTCAATGATTTCTTGCTTTTTCTCTTTCATCTTTTGTCTGTGCCTGGTTCTTCAATAATTGTGATGCCTTCTAATTTCGCACCATTACTTTTCAAAAATGCAAAAGTTAATTTGTCCACATTGCAGTCTATAAACTCAACTTTATTGAATTTTCGGTTGTGTTTGAAAAACGTATTCACGATTGTCGTGTTTATAAACTTAACTCCTTTAAATGAACAATTTTCAAAAGAACAATCTTCAATATTGGCACCAAAAGTTATTTCTGAAAAGCCAATATTTTTGAAAGATGTATGTTTCAATACAGCATTCTCAATTGAGTTCTTTTGAAAATTTGAGTTAATAAACTCTGCTCCTGATAGATTGGAATTGTCAAAATTGCAGTTTTTAATTTCACTTTGCTGAATTTCTGCGTCAATCAAACTGGTTTCCTTGAAGGTTGACTTTGAAATCTCAGAAGCATAAATTTTGCCGTTTCTAATGTCCGATTGAGAAAAGTCACAATCTGCAATTGCATTTCCTTTTAATGTCAAACCTGATAGGTCGGACTTAATTAATTTGCAATTTTTGATATTGGATGAACTGAACTTATCCTTTAGGTCTTTCAAACCTGAAAAGTCGGCATCAACCCAATTTCCGTTTGACATATCCCAATTCCAATCAAAACGCTTTTTGGGTTCTCCATTTGATTGTTCAATGGATGTTCCGATTGAATGTTTTTCGTTCTGCTTTTCATTTGTGGCACTCTGAAAAGAGTCTGAAAAGTAGTTTAAGTCCACCCCAAACATTTCTGCAAGGCGATTCAATGTCGTAATGTCGGGCATTGATTCGCCACGTTCCCATTTTCCGACTGCTTGTGGGCTAATTGAAATTTTGTTAGCAAGTTCTGCTTGTGAAAGATCATTTTTCTTTCTTGCTTCGGCAATCTTGTTGCCAATAAATGTTGAGTTAAGCATCATATTTTATATTTTTAATTGATGCTACAAAGTTATTTTGTCTGAAGGCTGAACGATAAAAAAGGCCACTACTTACAGTTGTAAATTTACTACATTCAGTAGTTTTCTGGCAACCATTGGTTGTTTTTAAGTCAAGCTGTCTATTTAGTGCTTTTTTCATTTTTTTTCTCTTGTTTGTTAGTCCGTGTTTTGGTTGTTTCGGTCTTTATTACAATCCTCGCTAACTTATATATAACCTCAGTTTTTACCCAATTAGTAATTGAGGTTTATTTCTATCAAAAATATAAAAATTAACTTATAATTCAAACAATTGGATTTTTATTCAACAAACTGCTTCAGCTCCAACACAGCAAACCATGCCTAAAACTAGCTGTAACGATAGTAAATGTATTTAAGAAAGATAAGAAGGATTATTTCATTTCACGTTGTTACATTCGTAATAACTGAAACCTTGAACAAGAAACTTGAAACTGAATTTCTACCAAGTAGAAAATGGGGAGCCAAAGCTGTTATCGAAACCGGCTCCAATGCCGGAATTAAAACCTCCAAAGTTATTGTAAGGGTTAAACCTGTCGTTAACTCTAATTTCACCACTAATGGTAAAACCACTTGGCGATTTATATTGTACAAAACCTGAATAACCTACTCTTTCCGTTGGAGAAATATTGCTGCTCGCATAAGCATAATAAGGATTAGTAAAGCTGGTCATGTTATAAAATACAGAACCTCCTGCTGCCCATCTTTCATCTATTTGGTATTTAGCTGCAACATAACCATAAAACTGAGAGATATTACCTGTAAAAGGTTGATAACCAAAATCTGTAAACATAGGCATGTTATTGGCACTTACATTTTGATAGTTAACTCCTGCATTTACACTCCATTTTTTAGAAAGTTGATACGTAACCGAAGGATTGTAATAGGTTCCAAAACTCCCGTTAGACATTATCATCGCTCCAAATCTAAAATTATAATTCAGCTTATCTATCGGACTTAAAGAATCGTAAGGAACTACATATTCATCGCCTTGGTTATATCTCAAACTATCTGCCTTATTGGTTTGAGCTGATAAACCAACAACAAACATCAGCACTATTGCAGTAAATAGAATATGTTTAGAAAAGCTTTTCACAAGTGCTCTTTTTAAGAATTGAGGTAAAATTACATAATTTTTAATTCTCTTTATCCATAATAAACGTTAAAAAAATATGGCACAATAGTTGAAATGAAATGATTGTTAGTTTTTAATTAAAAGTTTTAGGTTTGAAAAGGTCTTTGGAAGTAAAATCCCAAAGGCTTTTTTTTATTTTTTAATTCTTCTTTGAAAAAGGCTGTAAAACGATCTGAAAAACTCACCAATATTATCAAACTCTTCTTTATAAGAAATACCAACACCTTGTGTATAAGGACTATTTATTTCTAATAAAGAAAACTGATTGGATTTATTAAATGCTTTCACCCTTAGCTTTCCGTCTTTTGAAATTTTGTACTCCAACACCACATCACCAATAAGGTTATTCGTATTTTGATTTACGGTAGAACCATTTTGTCTATCAGCAATTCCAAAGTTAGAATCTATAATTAACCTATCATTTAGTAGTTGTGTAGAAAGTGCCAACTCAAACTCTTGCGGGGAAATTTCATCTCCCGGACGATAGTTTACACCTATATCAAACTCGTTACTAATTTTAGAGAGCCAATTACTTAATTGATTCGACAACAACTCACTTGTTGCCGTTTTTTCAAGTCCGGCATTTCCGGCAACACCATCTACACCCGGAGGTGGTAAAAACCTATTTAATACCAATAAGGAGAACACTTGTCGGTTTAGCTCCTGAATATTTTCTTCATGACTACTAACATATAATACACTTTTAACCTTACTTTTTGTATCTTCATCAGCTGTAGGCAACACAATATCAAAGTTGATATCCGGTGCCAATAAAGAATTTTTCATGTGTAAAACTAAGTCAACAGGAATTCTTTTTTTCAACACATCAGAAGTATCCATAGACATTAATAAATCATATAATCTTGCCCGTGTTCTATAAGATGCACTAATATCAACCTGAGCATCTAATGGATCTCCATTCCATTTTATTGTTCCACCCTCAAGCAGATTAAACCTTTTGTTAATTACATTTTGAAGCGTAAAAAGATAATCTCCGCTTTTTACAACGTAATCTCCAAAAATAGAAAAGTCTCCTGCGGAATTAATTTCTAATTTTAAATTACCATTTCCCCTACTTTTCATTATATCTCCAATTTTTTCATCAAAGATTAATCTTATTTCAGCATCATCTGTAACTTTTAAATCAAATGTCATAAAGTAGTTAGACAAATCAACTTCTTCTTCAACCATATTAGCTAAAGCTGATGAATCAATTTTTGTAACAAAAGTGATGTACTTATTTTCTTCAATTTCTTCGTTCCCATCAAGAGGTATGTTGAATATGGTATTTTTTGAAGTGGTAATATTAGCTTCAATACCTGTTTTAGAGGTATATTGGTCATAATTTACTCCAACAACGCCACTAGCAAAAGCAATTCCATAATAATCAGGGTTATCCAGTCTATTTGTGTTAAGTACCATAAAATCTTCTAACCTCATACCCAAATCGAAACTGAAGTTCTTAAAATTATTGTGAAATAAGGTTGCTGTACCATACGCTTTATTTTTTCTTTCATCTAAAAAAAGTGCATTGTCAAAGGAAATCATATCAGGCGTTACTTTAATTAAAAGTGATGGTACTTCGTACTTAGTTTTTAAATAGTTTACTGTTCCGCTTGTTCCTATTAAACTAATTTTTCCATCAAATTCAGGAGCATTCATACTTCCTTTAACTTGAATATTAGCGGTAGCTTTACCGTCTAAATCAGTTACATAATCTTTTACGTAAGCATCTAAAATATTAAGTTCTGTTTGATTTAGTGTAATTAAAAAATCCAAATTGTCTTCAACAGATTTATTGGTATAATAATATCCGTAAACAATAATAGAAGGCATTCTTTCATTAAAGAATTTGGCATCGATATTTAAGGCCTCTTTTTCAGTAATCCATTTAGATTTAATATTTCCTTGACCTATTAGATAATCATTCAGTTTAAAATTATTTATGTTTAAATCTGACGTAAACAGTAGTTCATTATTCATTTTTTTAAGCGATGCTACTCCATTAAAAACTCCTTCTAATTTTGCAGCATTTTGGGGAATTAACGACTTGAATAATCCTAAATCAAAATTTTCAAACATCACGTCCATTTGCTGTTTAGTATTATCATTGCTAATGGTTCCATCTACAATTAATTTTTGATTCTCATTAGCAAACTTAAAGTTAGAGATGCTTATACTGTTCGTATCTATAACAATCGTATTTCCATCTGAAAGTTGCCACTGTAAATCATCTAAATAAATATACGCATTGCTAAAACTGCTGGTAATTTGTTCTCTCTGAAAATAAGTAACATTATTTAATGATGCATCAAGAGGTCTTCCACTCAACGTATCATTTAACCAAGTTATATCCGTAATTAAACTATCATCCCTCAATATTCCTGATAATTTAAAATCATTCATAAAAAGACTATCCACATTAAATACTAATACTTTACCAATATCAACATCAAGTTCTAATTGACTGTTGTCAGCTTTTCCATTTAGTTTTATAGTCTTAAACTTATTTCCGTAGGCACTAACACTATCCGCACTTCCACTTACAATTAAGTGATTAGCGTTAGAATTATATTCTCCAATAATAGTAGTGTTTGTGCCAAATCTAACATCATTAAAGAACAATTTAGTTAAAATATCTGTATTTAAAATAGTGGCTGTAAAATTGAAGTTATTAGTAATTTTTTCAGGAGTATAAATTTCTTTATTTTGAGATGGCAGGTAAGTATATATAATGTTATTAATTATAGCTCTAAAGTCTGTAAACTGGTAGTTTCCATGTACTTCCATGGCAGCAAAATCTGAATTTAATTGAATAGACTTAGAACCATTAGTTTTAATGGATTTTAAATAAGTGTTAGGAATAAAAATAGTGTCTAATTTATCAATATAATTGGTGTTGTGCATTTCAATTTCACCAACGATATTATCAATATTATTTCCTATTAAATCTATTTTTACATCAGTAGAAAAACGAGTATTCATTTTTTCTTTCGTCTCAATAAGGTTTAACTTAGCTAACTTGGCTTCTTTTATTTCTGAGGTAAATTGTAAATGAGGTAACTCTCCTGAAAAATCAACACTTCCGTTGAAATTAAAGGTTAGGTTTTCATCCTTCATATCAAGAAAACCATCAAAAATTTGATTTTGAAAATTACCATCAACTGTTATATTAGAATAAGGATAATCTTTAAGCTCAATCTTTTTAATTTTTCCGGTAAGCTTAGCATCTATATCTTTAAGCGAAAAACCACTTCCTACAATTTTAGTATTTAAAGCAATTTTTCCTATTTGCTTAGGTACTTCAAAAAACTTACCTAAATGAAAGCTACGTGTACTTATTTTTCCCGAATAATAAGTTTTATCCGGTTTCATTTTTAAAGCTAAATCTGTGTGGATATTACCTAAAGCTGTAGAAAAATTACCATAAGCAACAAAATCATTTAAAAAGCCTGAAACCTTACCTTTAAAATTAATATTTCCAAGGTGCTTCATATTATCAGGCAGTTGAATAAACGTCTCGCTAACAAAAGGATATAAAGGAATTTGTTCTAACCTCCTTTTTGAAGTAATCAAAGATTTAATGTCCAAGTAAATAAAAATTTCTTCCGGCTTAGGAATACCGCTTATATCTGCGTTTCCACTAAAATAAGTACCATCATCAGTAGTTATAGATAAATTTCTACCTTTTAATTTGTCTAGTCTTCCTTTCACATCACCATCCAGAATGACATATTTATTTAAACAATCTAACTCTTTGGTAAAAAAACAGATGTCTCTAAAACTTACTTTGGATGAATCAAAATGTGATTCTATGTCAACATTAGTAATAAATTCAGATAAATCAGCAAAACTATCTGTTGCAAAAACAACATCACCATTTATAACAGAATTAGGAGTTTTTAACAACATCTTTTCAGCAAAAATTCCTTTATTAGAAATAGCAAAATCAGTAGTTAAATCATCTAATTGAAAACCCGATTTCTCATAAAAACTCATGTTGTGAATTTCACTTGCCACACCACTAGGAATAAAATCTATATCTTTTAATAATGTATTTAAATAAGTTATATTAACATGTTGATAATCCACTCCATAACCAATAGATTCTACTCTGTTATTATCATAAATAAACTTGCCTTTATTAATTTCAACATTATTAAATTTAACTTCCCATTTTGTTGCAGTTGTATCATCTGCTTCTGTTGAAGAGAAATGATCTATAATAAAAAACAAATTATTACGAAGGTTGTCTTTGTGGTGTTGTAAATTAAAATAAGGTTCTTTTAAAGTTATTTTTTTAATATCAATCTTATTATTCCCTAAAGAAAACACTCCAATTTTAGCCTCTATTTCATTGGCATAAAAAAGCGTATCATTATGCAAATCTTCAACATATAAACGATTAATTTTTAAATTATTAAAGAAAGAAACTTCAACATTTTCAACACTAATAGTAGTATTAAGCTCTTTTGATAAATGATTAAGATACTTTTTTACTAAAAAAGTTTGGAACGCATTGTTATAAACAGTCAAAGAAAGAAAAATAGCTACAAGCACAACAAATGCTGCAACAAATAACATTATTTTATTTCTTTTTTTGATAGTTTTGAACTTTAATTTTGAGACCTCAAAAATACATTTAATGCATCAATCTTCCATAATAATTTTAGGAATAGAATCATCTTGTGATGATACCGCTGCTGCTGTAATCTCTAACGGCAAAGTCCTTGCCAACATTATAGCCAACCAAGAAGTACATAAAAAGTATGGAGGAGTAGTTCCTGAGCTTGCTTCTAGGGCTCATCAGCAAAACATTGTACCCGTAGTAGATGCTGCTCTAAAAAAAGCAGGCATAAGTAAAAATGATATTACTGCTGTGGCATACACTAATGGACCGGGGTTATTAGGATCTTTATTAGTAGGAAGCTCTTTTGCCAAAACACTTTCAATTGGATTAGACATTCCTGCAATAGCTGTAAACCACATGCAAGGACACATTTTAGCTCACTTTATTAAAGAATTGGATGAAGAAAAAGAAATGCCAGAATTTCCATTTTTGTGCTTAACGGTAAGTGGCGGACACACGCAAATTGTTAAGGTAGACGATTTTTTTAAAATGAAAGTTATTGGCGAAACCATTGATGATGCTGCCGGAGAAGCTTTTGATAAAGTTGCCAAGATGCTTCAACTACCCTATCCAGGTGGCCCATTGGTTGATAAATATGCTAAAGAAGGTAATCCTGACAGATTTTCATTTCCTCACCCAAAAGTAGATGAATTGAATTTTAGTTTTAGTGGATTAAAAACTTCTATCCTATACTTTTTACAAAAAGAACTTAAAAGCAACCCTGAATTTATTACCCAAAATATAAAAGATATTTGTGCCGGAGTTCAAAAAACCATAGTTGATATCCTTATGGAAAAATTACTGAAGGCAGTAGAAGAAACAAACATTAAACAAATTGCTATTGCTGGTGGAGTTTCTGCTAATTCCGGATTAAGAGCTGCTCTTCAATCTCTTACCAAGAAAGATATAAAAGTATTCATCCCTAAATTTGAATACTGCACCGATAATGCAGCTATGATAGCTATTACCGGTTATTACAGCTATTTAGAAAATCATGACTTTTCTAAAAATTCTATACCAAACGCTAGAATGAAGCTATAAATTGCTTATTTTTATCGATAAATCCAATCTAACTAATATTTAACCTTTGTGATAGCAATTGATTATATAGAAACCGAAACAGCCATTTTAGAGCTTAGAGAAGATTATTTGTACATTGCTTTTAAAAAAGATGTTATTGTAGAATTAGAACACGTTATTGCCAACAAAGAAGCCAGAGAAAAAATTCAACAAGGAAAAAAAATGTTAGTACTCGGAGATATCCGTAAAATATGGCACATTTCAAAAGCAGCTCAAGATTATTTAGCAAGTAAAGAAGTAACCAATTTAAATATTGCTATGGCTATCTTAACAAGCTCACTAATGACTGTATTATTAGCTAATTTTTTTATTAAATTTAAAAAACCGGCTACTCCAACCAAAATGTTTAATAATGAAGAAAAAGCTATCAAATGGTTATTATCATTTGAACATTAACCCTTCAGTTTCTCATTTTCAAGAAATATTTTATGCTTCAATTTCTTAATGTTAGCTATTGAAATAAGATTTATAACATCAATTTTCAGTAATTTCGCTACTTTAATTTTGCTTTATGAACAAAACATTATCCAACAGAATTAACAACTTAAGCGAGTCACAAACCCTTGCTATGACAAGGCTGAGTAGAGAGCTGCAAGCTGAAGGAAAAGACGTAATTAGCCTAAGCATTGGAGAACCTGATTTTGATACGCCTCAACTTATAAAAGATGCCGCTAAAAAAGCGATAGACGAAAACTATACGCACTACACGCCAGTTCCGGGTTATCCCGAACTAAGAAAAGCTGCAGCTAACAAATTAAAAAGAGATAATAATTTAGATTATTCTTTTGAACAAATAGTGGTTTCTACAGGTGCAAAACACTCTCTTACTAATTTGGCATTGAGCATTTTAAACCCAGGTGATGAAGTTATTTTATTGGCTCCTTATTGGGTAAGCTACATTGAAATGATTAAAATTGCTGAAGCTACCCCTGTAATTGTAAATACTACTATTGAAACCGATTTTAAAATTACTATCGATCAACTTAAAAATGCCATTACGTCTAAAACCAGAATGATTTGGTTTAGCTCCCCATGTAACCCTAGTGGTTCCGTTTATACTAAAGAAGAACTGTTGGCAATTGCTGAATTGGTGAAAAATTATCCCGATATTATTATTGTTTCTGATGAGATTTACGAACACATTAATTTTGTTGGTAAACACGAAAGCATTGCTCAATTTGATTTTATAAAAGATCAAGTGGTGGTAGTAAATGGCGTTTCTAAAGGGTTTGCTATGACTGGCTGGAGAATTGGTTTTATTGCTGCTCCGAAATGGATAGCCGATGCTTGTACTAAAATGCAAGGTCAGTTTACTTCGGGAACTTGTAGTATTGCCCAAAAAGCGGCTGAAGCTGCTTTAGAAGCTGACACTTCTATTGTAAACGATATGGTTGCTGCTTTCCAAAAAAGAAAAGAGTTGGTGTATGATTTAATGAAAGACATTCCCGGAATTAAAATGAACCAACCTAAAGGTGCTTTTTATTTTTTTCCAGATGTTTCTTCTTACTTTGGAAAATCTTATAACGGAGAAGTGATAAAAGATGCAACAGATTTATGTATGTTTTTATTAAATAAAGGCTTAGTGGCGTTAGTTAGTGGCGATGCTTTTGGAAATCCGGAGTGTTTAAGAATTTCTTATGCTACTTCTGAAGAAGTGTTAAAAGAATCCATCAACAGAATTAAAAACACCTTAACCTTATTGAAATAATTGTAATTTACGAATGAACCCAACAAAAAAAGTAGCTTTATATACTCTTGGTTGTAAACTGAATTTTTCAGAAACTTCTTCTATTGCAAGAATGTTTCAAGAAGAAGGTTTTGCAAGAGTTGATTTTAACGATACACCTGATGTTTTTGTAATAAACACTTGTTCGGTTACCGAAAATGCTGACAAAAAATGTAAGCAATTAGTAAAAAAAGCCAAAAAAATAAATCCTGATGCATTTGTAGCCATAATTGGCTGTTATGCTCAGTTAAAACCTGAAGAGATTGCTCAAATTCATGGTGTAAACATGGTACTTGGTGCCGCAGAAAAATTCAAAATTGTTGATTATTTTAATCAGCAAGAAAAAAGCGAAATTGCTCAGGTACATGCTTCAAAAATTAAAGAAGCAAAAGATTTTATTCCTTCTTATTCTCATGGCGACAGAACACGTTCTTTCCTTAAAATACAAGATGGTTGCGATTACTTTTGTACTTTTTGTACCATTCCATTGGCGAGAGGTAAAAGTAGAAATCAATCTATAGCCGAAACGGTTAAAGTTGCAGAAAAAATAGCTAAAACAAACATTAAAGAAGTAGTTTTAACCGGTGTGAATATTGGAGATTTTGGTCAGGGCGAAGGAAATGAAGATTTTTACCAATTAGTACAAGCTTTAGACAAAGTTGATGGCATTAATAGATACAGAATATCATCTATAGAACCAAACTTACTGAGTAATAATATTATTGATTTTGTAAGCCAATCTGATAAGTTTATGCCTCATTTTCATATTCCGCTGCAATCAGGTTCCAACAAAATATTAAAAATGATGCGTAGAAAATACCTCAAAGAATTATATTCCGAAAGGGTTTATCGTATTAAAGAAAAAATGCCTCACGCTTGTATTGGTGTAGATGTTATTGTTGGTTTTCCTGATGAAACTGATAAAGATTTCTTAGAAACTTATAACTTCTTAAATGAATTGCCTATCTCCTACTTGCATGTATTTACTTATTCCGAAAGACAAAATACAACTGCGATTAAACTAGATAATCCGGTACCGAAAGAAGTAAGAAGCGAAAGAAGTAAAATGTTGCACATTCTTTCTGAAAAGAAAAAAAGATATTTTTATGAGCAGTTTTTAGGTAAATCATTTAATGTTTTACTGGAAGCCGAACAACATGAAGGCTTTTTAAATGGTTTTACTGAAAATTACATTAAAGTAAAAGTTCCTTACGAGACAGCTTTAGAAAACACCATACAACAAATTAATATAAGCACTATTGATTCAGAAAATGTTGCAGAAGGAGAGTTAATTTTAAATTACAAATTAGAGGTTTAAAATTAAAACCATTAAACTTATAAACTTCAAACTAAAAAAATGTTTCCATTCCTATCAGATTTAATCAACTATTTATTCGGATTTTCTTTTTCGTTTCCATTGCCCATGTTTGGGTTTATGGTAGCCATAGCCTTTATAGCCGCTAATTTACTTTTTGTAAAAGAAATGAAAAGAAAAGAAGCTGATGGCTTATTATCTGCCGACACTATAAAAGTTATTAAAGGAAAAAAAGCATCCGTAAATGAACTTCTTAGCAACGGACTTTTCGGTTTTGTTATTGGTTATAAATTAGGCGGAATTATTTTAAATTATACTCAGGCTGCTGAAGATCTACAGTCTTACGTAATGTCTTTAGAAGGAAATCTACTAAGTGGAATTGTGTTGGCAGCTGTATTAGCTTACCTAAAATATAGAGAAGCAGAAAAAAACAGGTTACCGGAGCCTAAAGAAGTAACAGAAGTTGTTCGTCCTTACCAACATGTGGGCAACATGACTTTTATTGCTGCTATTGGTGGGATTTTAGGAGCGAAGATATTTGATGCTGTTGAGGATTTAGAAAGATTAATGGAAGATCCTATTGGTGTAATTTTATCAGGTTCGGGATTGAGTATTTATGGCGGATTAATAATTGGTGGTGGTGCTGTAGTCTATTATGCTCATAAAAAAGGATTAAAATTAGTACATGTTATAGATGCTTGTGCTCCGGGATTGATGCTCGCATACGGAATTGGTAGAATTGGTTGTCAGCTTTCGGGTGATGGCGATTGGGGAACCACCAACGAATTACCTATACCGGAAGCATTAAGCTTTTTACCCGATTGGATGTGGTCTTTTACTTATCCTCACAATGTGAATGGTGAAGGAATTTTAATTGCCGGTTGTGAAGGTAAATATTGCTACGAATTAGCAACTCCTGTTTGGCCTACTCCGTTTTACGAAACGGTAATGGCTTTCATGATTTTTGGTGGTTTATGGGCTTTCAGAAAAAAAATAACTACACCCGGAGTTATGTTTTCTTTCTACCTTATTTTTAATGGTATTGAACGTTTTTTAATAGAAAAAATAAGAATTAACCCTGACTATAATATTTTTGGAATGAAAGCTACACAAGCAGAAATTATTGCCGTATTGCTTATTATCGTTGGAATTGGTGGGGTTTGGTATGCTAAGAAATCCTACAAAGGAGCTACAAAGTGAAGAAATAAACCGTGTTCGTTTAAGTGATTTATGCTATATTCTACTCTAAAAACGACATCATAATAGGTAACAAAATCTAACGCTACTCCCGCACTATATAGATGAGTATTATTCAAAGGATTTGTTTTACTCAACTCTTGGTCATATACATAACCTGTATCGAAAAACAACCCTGAATAAACAGAAAGGGGTACTTTCTTAAATTTCTCAGAAAACAAAAAAGGTAGATACGTAATTTTATTATCTACTAAGGCATACCTAAACTGTGTTTTTGCTAATCCGTAATGCTCCCCATGAATCACATAAAACTCATAACCTCTTACTAAGTTATTGTTATAACCCAATCCACCCAACAAATAAAATGGCGGACGTTCTAACGAATATTTGCCTTTGGTATATACAGCAAAATAAGTTCTGCTACCCATTTTCCAATATTTACGTAGAGAAAACAATCCGTACAATGCATCTATGCCATGGTCAGAAATTCCAAATCCATTTTTAATCACATTAAATTCAGCAAAATATCCTTTTGTAGGATAACTTTTAAAGTTTCGCTTATCTCTTTTAAAAGAGTATAAAAAACTAAACAAACTGGTATTGTTATCTTTCTTCTCTAAAAATTCATCCGAAAGAGCAAAAACAGTATCAGCAATACTAAAGTAATGATGTCTTACTTCAAAAGAATGTAAATTATATAACTTAGGGCGATACTCATAATTTATTCTGGAAACAAATTGTTCTTGCAAATAAAGTTCATCCATTTTTACAAAATCCCTTTTATTATCAGTGGTTCCATACATTACTTCATGGTTTCTGTTGTAATTAAACCCCACCATAAAACCTTGTGTTTGCTTTTTATTAAGATAAGGAACATGATAACGAAACTCCGCTTTTTCGGTATAACCACCTTGAGCTTTAACCACCAAACGCTCTTTCCTTCCTCTAAAATTTTCTTTGGCTAGGTAAAGCCCATAGTTTACCCTATCAAAATTTTTAGTTTCCCACCAGGTATTAAAGTTCGTTTCTTGCACTTCAAAAATTGGTAATGGCCACCAATACCAACGTTCTTCCACAGTAACATAAATAGAAATAATTTCATCAGTAAAATATACTACATCAACATTTACAAAATTAAAAAGCAAGGTGTTCATTAAATTACTTTGCGTTCTTTCAGTAATGTAATTAAGCTTATTTTTAGAGATAGTATCGTTTATACTAAAAGGAAACTCTCTTTCAATAATATGATTTCTAGTGGTTTTATTACCTATGATTTTATATTCTACCACTACAACAGCCGTATCCATATTAATACCTTCTGCACTTGCTTTTGTCGGCTTAAAAACAAGCAATAAGAACAACATCCATACTATTGGATAAAAATAAGTGGAGCGAAAAAGCATTTAATTAAGGGTTTAAAAACCTCATGAATTCATCATATCTGTTTTGTAAATCTTTCTGATAATCTGTTTCGTTATATGAAGCGGTAATAGTATAGTTAAACCTTTCGAAGGTAGCTAATATTCTAGTAATTTCGTTTTTATTAATTTTTAAAGTTACTTCCAGCTTAGTAGAATCAGGATGTGAAGTAATAAATGAAGCCAATATTTTAGCATTATCAGATTCAACAATTTTGGCAATTTCTGCCAATGAATAATCATTTATATTTAATTGAATAGTAATAATACTCCCTTGATTTGCTATAGAAACTGTTTCTGAAAAGAATTTTAAAATACTATTAATAGTGATAATCCCCAAAAACTTATCATTAGCACCTAAAACCGGTAATAAATCCACTTCATTTTGAACTATCAATGAAATAATCTCAAAAACATGCTGGTTTTCGTGAACATAAGGCTTCTTAAACATAAGGTTGTAAGAGCTAATTAAATCGTCAATATTGCTTCTATCTAATAATTGCGTTTCTTCTATCATACCCAAATATTCGCCATTATTAACCACAGGAAGATCGGTTACTTTAAATTCTTCCATCCAATCTAACGCTCTACTACCTTTATCGGATAGTTTTAATGGTGGTATCTCATAAGTAATTAATTGAGAAGCTATCATAATTAAAAATTGTTTATACTTTTGTCTTTATTATTGCTTTGACATAAGTCAATACGCAATTTTGTAAAAATACTAAAATATTACAATGACAAAGTTAAGTGTTAATATTAATAAAATTGCAACCATTAGAAATGCTCGTGGAGGAAATTTGCCCGATTTAGTTCAGATGGCTAAAGATTGTGAAAAATTTGGTGCTGAAGGAATTACTGTCCACCCAAGACCAGACGAAAGACATATAAGGTACAAAGATGTTTATGCTTTAAGTCCGGTTGTAACCACAGAGTTTAATATTGAAGGTTTTCCAAACACTAAATTTATTGAGTTGGTATTGGATGTTAAACCCACTCAAGTTACCTTAGTTCCAGACCCTCCCGGAGTATTAACTTCTAACGCAGGTTGGGATACCGTAAAACAAAAAGATTTTTTAAAGGAAGTGATAAACACCTTTAAGCAACAAAACATTAGAACTTCTATTTTTGTAGATACCAATTTAGAAAACATAAAAAATGCCGTTGATACCGGAACTGATAGAATAGAATTTTATACCGGTCCATATGCAGAAGATTTTCCCAACAACAAAGAAAAAGCCATTGCTCTTTATGTTGAAGCAGCTAACTTAGCTCATTCATTAGGGTTGGAAATAAATGCCGGACACGATTTGAATTTGGATAATCTTAACTTTTTTAAAACTAATATTCCTTATTTAAAAGAAGTATCTATTGGTCATGCATTAATTTGTGATGCCCTGTATTTTGGCATGGAATTAACTATAAAAAAATATTTAAACTGTTTAAAATAAAACTTATGAAAATATTTATCCCCATATCAATACTGATAGTTTTTGCTGCCTGCAAATCAACTAAAGAAACAACTACTGAAGTAACCAACACTACCAACACGACAGAAACTACTAAAACTAATGCTGCTCCAACTTTTAAAGAAGTTATTTTTAGTACACTAAGTGAAGGTAATAATGGTGGTTTTATAAGTAAGCAAAATGTAGTGATAACTTCTCAAGAAAAATTAGAAGAAATATGGAACGAAGCCTATTCCAACTACATGAAAAAACCTGCTGTTCCTGTATTGAATTTTGAAAACAAAATGGTTTTATTAACCACTATGGGAGAACAAAATAATGGTGGCTTTTCTATAAAAGTGGCATCCATAACAGAGCACGAAAACAATATTATGATTATTGTAGAGGAAAATATTCCTGATAATAATTGTATGACCACTTCTGTCATTACTTATCCTTATGAAATAATAGAAATGCCTACAACCATTAAAAAAGTAGTGTTTAAAAATGTAGAAAAAATTTATTCTTGCGAAGAATAAAACCCTATTCTACTGTTAAATAAGGACTAATTTTTTCAATAGTAGCTTTATCTAACAAATGAAGTTTGTTTAAATCTGCTACAGATTTATAACTACCATTGGCTTTTCTATATTTTTCAATAGCATTAGCTATTTTCCAGTTTATATACGGATGTTGTTTTAACACCTCAGCCGTAGCTTTATTAATATTAATTTTTTGAACTCTATCAGAAACCACAATTTGTGGCAAAGCGATTTGATAAGTTTCTTCTGAAAACCCCCAAACTTCTTTCAATTGTTCTTTAGCAATAAAACCTCCAAGCAAATCTCTATACTTTATTATTCTGCTAGAATAAACCGGACCAATACCTTTTATATTCGTAAGCATAACACTATCGGCTGTATTAATGTCAATTTTCTGTGAATAATCCTTTTTCTCAAACTTATTTTCAACAGATTTTTTTACTGGCTTATCGTATTGATAATTGGTTTTCTCAATAGTTTCTGGTAATAAAATATGTGGAAAAAGCAGTTTATAATGTTTATCACTAATGCCGTAAATCTTTTTTACATCAGCTTTGATTTTCCAATTTCCGCCTTTAGCTTTATAATTATTAATAATTTTTATTTGCCAGTCTCTAAATCCTAATTGCTTCCATTCTTCATCAGAAATGGTATTAGGATCAAAATCAAACAAAGTGATGGATAATGCTTGTTTATTTTTTTGTTGGTAAGCTTGCTTTTGCTCGTTTCCCTGCTCATTCAACTCTTTTTCAAAAGCTAAAATCGCATCTTCATACTCCGTAAAATCAGGTGTATTTTGTTGTTTTAGATAATCAACAAAAGGAAAAGAAAATAGTATTAGTAAAAGAATAATGAGTAAAACAATTACTCCTCTTTTTTCACTTTTGGTGAAAGAAAAGTATTCTTTTATGCTCATCTATTTAGAATTAACAAAAGATTTAATACCTTTTTTGTATTTTTTTAATTCATCACTAACCTTAGATGATAATAAAACTAATCCGATAATATTAGGGAAAACCATGGCAAAAATCATAGCATCAGAAAAATCTATTACTGCGCCTAAACCTATTGACGCACCTACAATTACAAAGAAAACAAATAATAATTTATAAGTTATATCCATTGCTTTTCCTTTACCAAATAGGAATTTCCAAGCTTGTAACCCATAATAACTCCATGATAACATGGTTGAAACGGCAAATAATACAACTGCAATTGTCAACACCCAAGAAAATCCCGGAATTACAGTATCAAAAGCTGAAGCTGTTAAATTAACACCTTCTACATTTCCCTGTCCATATTCAAAAAATCCTCCTTCAATATTAGTAATGATGATAACTAGAGAAGTCATCGTACAAATTACAACTGTATCAATAAAAGGTTCTAATAAAGCTACCACACCTTCACTTGCTGGGAATTTTGTTCTAACAGCCGAATGAGCAATTGCAGCAGAACCTACTCCCGCTTCATTTGAAAATGCTGCTCTCTGAAAACCAACAATTAAAACTCCTACAACACCACCTAAAGCTGCATCTGGAGAAAAAGCTCCATCAAATATCATCCCGAAAGCTGTTGGTATTAAAGAAAAATTCATTCCTAAAATGATTAATGCCGCTCCAACATAAATAGCTGCCATAAAAGGAACTACTTTTTCTGTAACCGAACCAATTCTTTTAATTCCACCAATAATTACTACTCCAACAATAATTGCCATTATAATACCTAATCCAAAACCTGCAAAACCACTCTCAATCCCTAAACGTTGTATAATCTGTGCTGCTGCCTGATTGGCTTGAAACATATTTCCACCTCCAAAAGAACCACCCACACACATTATTGCAAAAAATACAGCTAATATTTTTCCTATTACTCCTAATCCTTTTTCTTTTAATCCTTTTGATAAGTAATACATTGGTCCTCCATGCACCGTTCCTTCAGGAGTAACTTCTCTGTATTTTACACCAAGTGTACATTCTGTAAATTTTGATGCCATACCCAAGAAACCGGCAATAATCATCCATAATGTAGCACCTGGTCCTCCCAAAGCTACAGCAACTGCAACTCCTGCAATATTTCCTAATCCAACTGTTGCAGACAAAGCCGCTGTTAATGCCTGAAAATGAGAAACCTCCCCTTCCCCTTCACTTCTTTCATGTTGAACTGTTTCAAATACATTTCCTCCCGGTGTTGGATCTCCTTCTGCTAAATCTGCTGTATGTTTATCAATTCCATCATAATCTCCTTTAACAATTTTAACGGCTGTTTTTAATAATGTAAAATTGGCAAACCTAAAATACAAAGTAAAATACAACGCTCCTCCAATTAAAACAATTAAAACTATAGGAACTGAATATCCTGCAATAGTTACAGGAAAAAATATTACTGCTCCTACTGCATCTGCTATAGGTCTAAAAAATGAATCTATTTTTTGATCAATACTCATTTCTTCTCCTTGATTTTGAGCAAAAGAAAAAATTGGCATAAACCCCGAAAGAACAGTTAGTAGTAATGTCTTAATTTTTAGCATAATTGAGTTGTTAATTTTTGAATTCGTCCAAAAGTAGTAAAATATTAATTGAATGACAAAAACACTTTTTTAAATGTTTTCATTAGTTTTAAACTAAACATTCTCCATTACATAATTCCTATAAATTTAATCTACTACACTGTTCATCTAATTTAAAAGCTGTATTGTCCTTAATTATTACCCTCTTATCGAAGTTAAAATTGCCTTAATATCTAATTAACCTCCCTTCCTACACATTCCGTTTAATATTGCCATTAAATTAAAGAAAATGCAATTGAAGGAAAAATTTAATCATAATGATGACTTTTGGTTTAACAAGGTTACTAATTCACCAATTTATAATAACGAAGGTTTAAAGCAACAATACATCTCTTTATACAAAAGAAACAAGGAATTAGTAAACAGTTTAAACTATGCGAAAATAATTCAAAAGGGGATTTTACCCAAAGACCGTCATTTTAACAGAGTTTTTAGTGATGCTTTTGTTTATTACCAACCTCAATCCTATATCAGTGGCGATTTTTATTGGATAGGCGAACATAAAAACTTTAAAATATTTGCTGTTGGAGATTGTACCGGGCATGGTGTTCCAGGAGCATTGCTCACCATGCTGGCTCAAAGTTTTTTAAATTATATTATTTTAGGAAAAAAAATAATTCATCCAACTACTATTCTTAAAGAGTTTGACAAAAAATTTATAGAAACTTTTTTGGGAGATAATGATGATGTTTTTCATAACGATTGGATAGACATAGCACTTTGTTGTTACGATGAAAGTGAAAAGAAAATATATTTTTCGGGAGCTAAAAGAAAATTACTACATGTTGGTAAAAATAACTCTACTATATATAATGGTAACAATTATCCCATTGGAGGTTGGCAATTAGAGTTAAACAGAAATTTTAATCATCATGAGTTTAAGGTTAATAAAGGAGATATGATTTATATTGGTTCAGATGGTTTTCAGGATCAAATTGGTGGAGAAAAAAATAAGAAATTTGGCTCTAAACAACTACATCAGTTACTTTCATCAATTATAGAAATGCCTTGTGAACTACAACTAAAACACCTTAAGGTAACCTTTAACAAATGGAAAACAAACTCCGAACAATTAGATGATATTTGTTTAATGGGAATTAGAATTTAAATCGCTCTTTAAATTAAGAATTAATGTAGTAAGTTTACGTTTTCAAATCGTTGATATGATTTCGGTGCTTATTCCAATATATAATTATGATGTAACCCACTTTGTTGAAACACTTTACCAACAAGGGAAAGCTTCGGGAATAAATTTTGAAATAATTTTAATGGACGATGCTTCTTCCGACAGTTTCAGGAAAATTAATCGGCAATGGCAAACGAAACCGGAAATTAGTTATATACAATTAGAACAAAATGTAGGTAGAGCTAAAATCAGAAATCTGTTAGCCGAAAAAGCTCAATATGATTTTTTACTTTTTCAAGATTGTGATGCTGAAATTGCTTCTCCCTCCTATTTTAAAAACTACCTTACTCAATGCCAAGAAAATAAAGTTGTTTGTGGAGGAACCATTTATAAAAAAGAAGCCCCAAAAGACAGCTCATTAATGCTTAGATGGAAATACGGTAAAGAACGAGAAGAAAAATCTGCTGAAAAAAGACAACAACAACCAAATGCAGCTTTTACCACCAATAATTTTTTAATCCCAAAGAAAATTTTTAACACCATTAAATTTGATGAAAGCTTAGTAAAATATGGACATGAAGACACCTTATTTGGTTACGAATTGTCTCAACAAAACATTATTATTCATCACATTAACAATCCGCTTATACATGTTGGTTTAGAAAGTGCAGCTGTTTTTTTACAAAAAACTGAAGAAGGTATAAAAAATCTTATTCAGATAATACAAACTAAAAAGCCGGAAAAAAAATTCTATCAAGATGTTAAATTACTCTCTTACTTCTTAATAATTAAAGCTTACCGTTTAAATTGGTTGTTTAATTTGTTGTATCAACTTTTTTATCAAAAAATATATAAGCACCTGAAAAACAATACAAACCCTACCATAAAATATTTCGATTTATATAAAATTTTACTTCTTAATTATTACTTCAACTTATCCTCAAAAAAACGTTAATAAAACAATTTAAGTCGGTGTATTTTAATTAGTAAAATCTATTAAATTTGGAGCTAATTATTTTTTTAGTAAAACTAGAAACTAAAACAAAACATGTCAGAAGAACAAACACCAGAAAGAGACGAAGAGTTTGATAACGATAATGGTGATAATTCATTAGGAAATGTAATTCACATTTCAGGAATGTACAAAGAATGGTTTTTAGACTATGCTTCGTATGTAATTCTTGAGCGTGCTGTACCTCATTTATATGATGGACTAAAACCTGTTCAACGAAGAATTTTGCACTCCATGAAAGAAATGGATGATGGACGTTACAACAAAGTAGCGAACATTATCGGTAATACCATGAAATATCACCCTCATGGTGATGCTTCTATTGGTGATGCATTAGTTCAATTAGGTCAAAAAGATTTACTAATAGATTGCCAAGGAAACTGGGGGAATATTTTTACCGGTGACCGTGCTGCAGCTCCCAGATACATTGAAGCCCGATTAACAAAATTTGCCTTAGAAGTTGTATTTAATGCTAAAACTACCACTTGGCTATCGTCTTATGATGGAAGAAATAAAGAACCTTTTACCTTACCTGTAAAATTTCCGCTTTTATTAGCTCAAGGTGTTGAAGGTATTGCCGTTGGTATGGCCTGTAAAATCTTACCTCACAATTTTAACGAACTTATTGATGCCTCCATAGCTCACCTTAAAGGTAAAAAGTTTACCCTTCTGCCTGATTTTATAACTGGTGGATCGGCAGATTTTTCAGGTTATAATGACGGATTAAGAGGTGGAAGAGTTAAAGTAAGAGCTAAAATTGTTCAAGAAGATAAAACATTACTAAAAATTACCGAACTTCCTTTCGGAACAACTACAGATAAACTAATTGAGTCTATCTTAAAAGCAAATTCTAAAGGAAAAATAAAAATAAAAAAAGTAGAAGATAATACTTCCGAATTTGTAGAAATATTACTTCACTTGCCTTCAGGAGTTTCTCCTGATAAAATGATAGATGCATTGTATGCTTTTACAGATTGCGAAATATCTATTTCTCCCAATGCTGCAGTTATTGAAAACGATAAACCACAGTTTTTAGGAGTTACAGAAATGCTAAGACTCTCTACCGACCAAACGGTAGAACTGCTAAAAAAAGAGCTGGAAATCAGAAAAGGTGAGTTGGAAGAACAATGGCATTTTTCATCTTTAGAAAAAATCTTCATCGAAAATAAAATTTATGTAAAACTACATGGACTAGGTTACGAAGAAGCTATTACGCTTACACAAGAACTTTTAAAACCTTTTGAAAAACAGCTTATAAGAGCAGTTACGGAAGATGATGTAAAACACTTACTAGAAATTAAAATGAGACGTATTACTCGTCATGATGCTGAAAAAGCAGACGAGAAATTGTTATCATTAGAAGAAGAATTAGCCAAAACCAAACATTACCTTGCTAATTTAATTGAATATGCCATTGATTATTTTAAAGAACTTAAAAAGAAATATGGTGAAGGCAGAGAACGTAAAACAGAAATTCGTTCTTTCGAAAATATTGATGCAGCTAAAGTAGCTGTAAGCAACGCCAAGTTATATGTTAATAAAGAAGAAGGTTTTATAGGACATAGTTTAAAAAGAGGCGAAGGAGAATTTGTTACCGATTGTTCTGATATAGATGATATAATTGTTTTCCGAGAAGATGGCAAAATGGTTGTTACCAAAATTGCTAATAAAACCTTTGTTGGTAAAGGAATTATCCATGTTGGCGTATGGAAAAAAGGCGACAAACGTACTATCTATAACATGATTTATCAGGATGGAAAAACCGGACCTTCTTACATGAAAAGGTTTGATGTTACTTCTATTACCAGAGATAAAGAATACGATTTAACCAAAGGCTCAACAAGTTCTAAAGTACTTTGGTTTTCTGCCAATCCTAATGGAGAAGCTGAAACGGTATTAGTAAAACTTCGTCCGAAAGCTAATGTTAGAAAACTAAAATTTGAAATAGATTTTTCCGAATTAGCCATCAAAGGCAGAGGAGCTAACGGAAACCGAGTAACGAAATATAGTATCGCTAAAATTGAACTGAAAGAAAAAGGTGTTTCTACCCTTTCTGCACGTAAAATTTGGTTTGATGATACGGTACAACGCTTAAACTCTGAGGGCAGAGGTGAATTTTTAGGTGAATTTGGTTCTGAAGATAAAATTCTTACCATTATGCAAAGTGGCGAGTATCAACTTACCGGCTTCGATTTGTTTACCAAGTTCGATGAAGATATGATAGTTATTGAAAAGTGGAACAGAAAAAAACCAGTAACCGCCATTTATTTTGATGGAGAAAAAGAACAATACAATGTGAAAAGATTCTTGATTGAGCCTACCGATAAAAAAACATTGTTTATTACTGAACACGAAAAGTCTTTCTTAGAAATTGTTACCACAGATTGGATTCCTCAAGTACAAGTAAATTTTGCTAAAGTAAAAGGAGTAGAAAAAGAACCTGAAATAATTAATTTAGAAGAGTTTATTGCTGTAAAAGGAATGAAAGCTATAGGAAATCGATTAACTGCTAATAAGGTTAAAAATATAGATTTATTAGAGCCTCTACCTTATGAAGAAATAGTTGAAAAAACTACTGAAAATGAAGTTGATCAACAAGATGAAGAAATAATTACTGAATCAACAAATAATGATGATTCCGGTACAGAACAAGAACAAACTAAGGAAAAAGATACTGCCCCCAAACAACAAACTTCATCTGCTCATAAACCCAAGCCTATTAAGGATATTTCTGACGAAGAAGCTAGCCAAATGAAATTGTTTTAAAAAAACAGCCGTTAAAAAAAATTAACGGCTGTTTTCAAATATAAAAATTGGGATTTTTACAAAGAATAATTATTTCCAGACATATCAAATATTTTACTTGATTTTTTAGTTTTATTGGCTTCATGAGATGTTGTTGATACTCCGTCTAGCAACCTTAAGGCTAAAACCAATAATAAAAGGGCAAAGAAGAATATCGCTATAAACATATCGTCTAAAATTTGATTTTCATCTACAAAAATACTATTTTTATCGAAACAAACAAATTTAATCGACAAAAACTAACAGTTCATCGAATATTTTAATATGAAAACCATTTATTTAATTAGACATGCAAAATCAAGTTGGGAAAACCATAGGTTATCTGATTTTGAAAGACCTTTAAACACTAGAGGTATAAATGATACTGAAATAATAGGTAAAGAATTAAATAAATTAAACTTTAATCCCGAACAAATAATTGCAAGTACATCAGTGCGTACTACAGCTACTATACAGTTATTATGCGAACATATTAACTATAGCTTTAAACATGTAATATTCAACTCAAAGTTATATCATCCCTCAAAAGAAAATTTTATACGCATATTAGAAGACTTACCGGACGAACTGGAAAGTGTTGCTTTGGTTAGCCACAATTATGGCATTTCTGAGTTTGCCGATTACCTTACCGAAAACTTTATGGAAGCAATGCCTACTTGCACTGTAGTTTGTATTACCTTAGAAATTAATTCTTGGAAAGAAATTGTTAGAGGCTTAGGTACAACTAAATGGTATATTTACCCTAAAATGTTAAGGTAAATTTTACCTCTTCCCCTTCAGTAAGATATAATTCTGAAAACCGCCTACTTGTTTTTTGCCACCAAAAATTTTCTGCTCTATAAAAGTAGCTAACCTTACTCTTGGTTTTTCGTGTTTATGAATTTGTTCTCCCGGTTTGCGTTGATCAGAATAATTTAATTTTTCTGCCCAATCAAATTTGGCTATCCATTCTTGCATAACAGCAGGGTGCGTGTCATTAAATTTAGCTAATTTACCCAAGGCTCCATAAGAAAACTCTAAGGCTACATTTTCATAATTTTTATTGGCTTTTTCCTCTCCTTTATGTATCGTATCTAAAGCTTTTTTCTTTTTGGTCATGTATTCGGGCGGACGAACCCAACCATAATGATAAACTTCAGCGGGAATATTTACCACTTTTAGTTTATAGGTATTTTCTTGCTGACGATAATTTTTGCCATCAAAATCGGGTATTCTTCTAAAAGATTGTGCGGACTCCCATGAGTGAATGTCTTTATCATTTCTCACAATGCGAATTTCTTTAGGGTACCAGTTGTGTGCAAAGTGATAGTGATTATAGTCGCCCCAAAAGTGTTTGTAATTGAACAAAAATCCTTCTACCTCTTTATCATTTAAATATTGTTCGCACTTTTGTTTAATAACGGGTAAATATTTTTCGTGGATTACTTCATCGGCTTGTAAATAAAACAACCAATCGCCCGAACAGTACGATTTAGCAATATCTGTTTGATGAGCATTTTCTGTTCCTCTGTCGTATTTTTTAATATCCCAAACGGTATGTACAATTTTAATTTTATCAGAACCTATGCTTTCAATTTCTTTTAGCGTAGTATCATCCTCATCGCAATCTCCCAAAGCCACCACAAACTCATCCACTATAGGCAATATAGATAAAATGGATTGTTTTATAGGAAAATAAAGTTTGGTGGCGTTTTTCACCATTGTAAATCCGCTAATCTTCATATTTTATTCATCAATCTTTTGTATAGCTATTAATTTTCTATAAGCAACGTTGGATGGATTTTCCATTAATTCTTTATGTGTACCTTGTTCTATAATTTTTCCGTTGTTAATCACCACAATTTCATCTGCATTTTGTATGGTGCTTAACCTATGAGCAACTACAATAGATGTTCTGTTTTGCATCAGTTGATTCAATGCTTCTTGCACTAGTTTTTCCGATTCGGTATCTAAAGCAGAAGTAGCTTCATCCAACAACATAATTGGTGGGTTCTTTAAAACTGCTCTAGCGATACACAAACGTTGTTTTTGCCCACCCGAAAGCTTCATTCCATTATCACCAACAAAAGTTTGGTAGCCATATTCTGAGGCAACAACAAAATCGTGAGCATTAGCAATTTTTGCAGCAGCTATTACTTGTTCTTCCGTGGCAGTTTCATTACCAAAAACAATGTTGTTGTAAATGGTATCATTAAACAGAATAGAATCTTGGGTAACAATTCCTATTTGCTCCCTCAATGAGTGAAGCGAAATATCTTTTACATTATTACCGTCTATTTTTATGGTACCCTCATTTACATCGTAAAAACGAGGTATTAAGTTAATAATGGTGGACTTCCCTCCTCCTGATGCACCAACCAATGCTACAGTTTTTCCTTTCTTAATGGTTAAACTAATATTATCTAACACTTTTTTATCACTATAACTAAAAGATACATTTTCTAAAGTTATGCTATCGTTAAACGATTCAATTGTTATAGCATTTTCAGCATCTTTAACTTTTACTTCTGCATCTAAAACTGAAAAAATTCTTTCTCCGGCAATTAACCCTCTTTGGATATTTGCCACCACAGAAAACATGCTTTTTAGTGGCGATATTACATTGGCAAACAACAATACAAACACCAAGAAATTTTCAGGAGGCATGTAATTTTCTTTCAGCACTAAAGTTCCACCGTAATACAACACCATACAAAAAACACCAACTCCCATTACCTGAGAAACAGGAGAAGCCAATCCTTTTTTGTAATCCATAGATCGTAACGCACGCTCATACTTTACATTTTCATGTGTAAATCGTTTACTGAAATAGGCTTTTGCATTGAATGAATAAATGATTTTTATACCTCCCAAGGTTTCATCAATCGTATTTAAAATTCTACCTAAATAATCTTGACCTTGTTTGGCTTTTTTTCTCAACATTCGGGTAATCCTCCAAATAACTAAGCCGGATAAAGGCAAAACCAATAAAGAAAACAATAAAAGTTGTGGCGATAAATAATACAATACTATAAATGTAAAAATTACCGTAATTGGCTCTTTAATAATAGCATTTAGTGTATCAATGATAGAGGTTTCTACTTCTTTTACATCATTAGTCATTCTCGACATTAAATCACCTCTTTTCTCGTTAGAATAATAACCCAAGTGCAATTCGGTAATTTTATCATACATCGCTAAACGAATGTTTTTTATCATTTTAGCTTTTACAAAAGCCAATATAAATCGAGAAAGAAAAGTGAACAAGTTTGCTAAAAATACAGAGGCTATTAATACCAAACATATCATTTTTAACGCTTCTGTTTTGTCGGAAAAAGAAACCAAATAATTTTTAAACCACTCTCCTACCGATGATATGTATTCTTTGCTAAAAGCAAATTCAGGAAATGGTGAACTAACTACTGTTTCTGTTACTTCCTGACTAAAAAGAATTTTCAACACCGGAGCTACAAATGAAAGGTTAAGTATCTCGAAAACTATCCCTAAAACAGTAGTAATAACAAAAAACGGCAAAAAACTCCTAAATGGTCGGGCATAAGATAATATTCGAAGGTAGGTTTGCATTTGTTTCTTGCTCAATTTTAAAGGACAAAAATAGCAATTTTAAAGTAAGCTCATTAAAAACAAGTATGGTTAAGTATTTTTTTATAATTTTATTGACTGTAACTAAATACTAATACTAAAAACTTTATTATGCAATATATCAACTTTTTTAAATGGACATTATTACTAACTGTGTTTACTGTATTTATGGCATGTAGCAATGAAACTGAAACTACCAAAGAAGAAATGGTTGTTGAAGAAGAACAAACAGCAACGGAACCGGTTATGAATGCGAATACAGAAACTACAGCTGCCGATACTAGTTCTACAGGTGTTTATCAGGAGGAAGTAACTGAATCTCCAAGTTCTTTAAAAGAAGCCATGCAATCTTCTAACAATCAACCGGTAGTTGAAGAAGGTGGTTTGTCTTTTTGCGATTGTGTGAAAAAACAAAAAGAGTTGAATGAATTGATTATGAAAACGGAAGATGATGCTGAAATGGAAAAAGCCATGACAGAATTAGAGACCATGAAAACCGGTGAGTGTAAGGTACTTTTTTCTGCTAAACAAAACACCATTGAAGAAAAAGAGGCTCATGCCCGAAGAGTGAAGAAATGTCTTTAATATTTTAGCAATCTAAAATAAAAACCACATGAAAAAAATTAGCATTATGATACTATTACTAGGACTATTCTCTGGGTTTAATTCCAAAGTAGCACCTGAAGAGAAAAAGAACCTTTACCACTTATCTTTTACCGATATTAATGGTAAAGAAGTAAAAATGGAAGACTTTAAAGGAAAAAACATTGTTATTGTTAATGTAGCTTCTGAATGTGGTTTTACCAAACAATATGAAGACTTACAAAAACTACACGAAGCTTACAAAGAAAACACCGTAGTAATAGGTTTTCCGTGTAATCAGTTTGGCGGACAAGAACCCGGTTCTGAAGAAGAAATAGCTACTTTCTGTAAAAAGAATTTTGGCGTTACTTTCTTATTGGCTTCAAAAATTGATGTAAAAGGAGAAAATGCACACCCTATTTACCAATGGTTAACTGCTAAAAGTGAAAATGGTGTAATGGATTCTTCTGTTAAGTGGAATTTCCAGAAGTACGTTATTAACAAACAAGGTGAACTGGTAGATGTTTTTTATTCGGTAACCAACCCTATGAGCGATAAAATTACCAAGTTGCTTAAGGATTGATAGTTTGAGTTATTTAAAATAGATTTATAAAACTAAAATTACTATAGCTGAAATAAACGCAACTAGTAGCGTTTATCTAGTTGTTAGGCATAATTTAAAAATATGGCAAGACCAAAAAGATGGAAATTTGAATATAATAAAGGGATACAAACTGTTACGTTAAGCTCTTGGAAGTATTTTCACGACTTTATCAGGGAAGAACTAATTGATTCAAGCAATTATGTTTTTAGAGGGCAGAAAAACGACAACTGGAAAATTGAGCCAACTCTAATTAGATATAGCAATTCTCAACACAAGAAAAAATATGAAACAATTCTTGAAAATCAGTTGGAAAATTTCAAATACTCAATAAGAGGACGAGCAAAAAATCTCAAAGATATCATTGATATTGATAATGAACTATGGGCACTTGGTCAGCATCACGGGTTATTTACCCCTTTTTTAGATTTTACAGAGTCACCTTATGTTAGTGCATTTTTTGCATTTCATGAAAAAGAAAACGAAACAACATATAGAGTTATTTATGGGCTATCCCTTGTTTCTGTACAATATCGCCTTAAAGATTACTTTGAGATATTTAAGCCTCTTACAGACCATAATCAAAGATTGCTTTCTCAAGGAGGATTGTTTCTGAAATTTAAAGAGGATTCTGATTTGGAAACAATATTTTCGGATGTATTTGCGAAGGAAGACAAAAAAGTAAAACTGTTCAAAATTAGAATTCCAACCAAGGATAGAAATATGTGCTTAAAATTTCTGAACAGTATGAATATCAATCACAATTCATTATTCCCAGATATGGAAGGTGCTTCTTCATATTGTAATACAAAATTATTGATTGACAAATATTAAATATTAAAAACTATGCCTAACAATGGCTATAAGTAATTGCTTGTTCTCAACTCACTATCCTTAGTCTGAAGTGATGCAGGTATTATAGCGAGTAAGAATTTTGAAAAAAAAGCTTATGTTTGTAAATGATGGAACAAAGTACACTAATAAAGGACTATTCAACCTCTCTTGTTAAAGCATTATTTGAGAAAGTTAAGTCTATTCAGAAACTTAATCACAAGCTGACAAAAGGAGAATTAAGAGAATTATTTCTTAATGATTTACTTGTTAATTTCCTGACAGAACAATTTGGTGTAGGTACGGGTGTTGTAATTGACTCTTATGGAAATGAAAGTAAGCAAACGGATTTAATTATTTATGACAAGCGAATACTCCCTGCTATAATAAAAAATAGTAATCTAGGTACATATCCAATCGAATCAGTATTAGCAGTAATTGAAGTAAAATCAATTCTAGGAAAAAAGGAGCTTATAAAAACAAATAGCAATTTTGCCCATCTTGAGACCAAACTTAAATTTAATGAAAAATTTGACAAAAATGGTTTATCAATAATAAAATGTATAATTGGATTCAATAAAAGAGCTATTTCTGAAATAAATAAGGATGACGATACGTGGTTAAAGATAAATGCGAAACATATTAACGCGATTTGCCATGTTCAAAACTATTGTTGGATTAAATATCCTAGAGATAAAGGTTGGAGATACAGTGATAAAGACAAACTAACTTTCGAGGAAACAAAAAGATTTATTGCATGGACTTTAGATAATGCAAGAAACAAATCGAACAGAAGATATAAAGCCCTATGTGATAGATACATACCTTGGATGAGTATGTACATAAGGAATAATAAAATAACTCACTAACCTCTCTCCCCCTTCCACCTTGCCAAATAAGATCTAAAAAGCAGTTTATCATTATAGATTTTAGCGTAAGCGAAAAAATCTTAATGGTACAGCGGTTAAAGTAAAAGAATTAAAACACTATGCTATTAAATTCCCTCGCTCCCGCAAGTTTAACGCAGTGTAACTTGTGGTAATTTATATTTGAGGCATAACATTACAAAGCTGTAAACACAAATTTTATTTCAATTTCACTAATTATCACCAATTTAAAACATCAAAGATGTTTTTTTGTGTTCATTCTTTATTTAATCTCATTAATAAATTGGTGTTATCTGTGATAATTTGTGTTGAATAAAAATAAACCTCAATCACAACTTCATTTCAGGAATATCGCCTTCAATAATTAGCTTTCCTGCTGTAGCGGCTTTAATTTCTTCTACACTAACACCCGGAGCTCTTTCTTTTAAATGAAAAGCACCATCTTTTATTTCTAAATAAGCCATGTTGGTTACTACTTTAGTAACACAACCTACTCCTGTTAACGGTAATGTGCATTGTTCTAATAATTTGCTTTCGCCTTTTTTGTTGGTGTGCATCATGGCAACAATAATATTTTCTGCTGAAGCTACTAAATCCATTGCTCCTCCCATACCTTTTACCATAACACCCGGTATTTTCCAATTGGCTATGTCTCCATTTTGAGCTACTTCCATCGCTCCTAACACAGTCAGTTGCACATGCTGCCCTCTAATCATAGCGAAACTAGTAGAAGAATCAAAAATAGATGCTCCCGGTTGTAAGGTTACCGTTTGCTTTCCTGCATTTATCAAATCTGCATCTTCTTCTCCTTCAAAAGGAAATGGTCCCATACCTAAAATACCATTTTCAGATTGAAATTCTACGGTTATGCCTTTGGGAATGTAATTCGCTACCAACGTAGGAATTCCTATCCCTAAGTTTACATACCATCCGTCTCTTAATTCTTGTGCTATTCGTTGTGCTATTCCGTTTTTATCTAACATACTTTATATTTAATGTAACAGTTTATTAATGTAATAATGTAGCAATAATAAAAACTACTACCTACTCTTTATTTTTTTACTTGTACTTAATATTTTATATATAATTAATCCAATTTCTTTAATCTGATTTTCCAATTCTAAATTAAAAGGTTAACTACGAGCGAGAACGAGTAGTTCTTTGCTCAATACGTTTTTCGTAGTCTTTCCCTTGGAATATTCGTTGTACAAAAATTCCTGGCGTATGAATATGGTTAGGATCTAATTCTCCTTCGGGTACTAATTCTTCTACTTCGGCAATAGTAATTTTTCCTGCCATAGCCATAACTGGATTAAAATTAGCTGCAGTATATTTATACACTAAGTTTCCAGCAGTATCACCTTTCCAAGCTTTAACAATTGCAAAATCTGCTGTTAATGCAGCTTCCAAAATATGTGGTTTACCATTAAATTCTCTCACTTCTTTGCCTTCGGCTACTTCTGTTCCATAACCTGCGGGAGTAAAAAATGCCGGAATACCTGCTCCTCCTGCTCTACACCTTTCTGCTAATGAGCCTTGTGGAATTAAATCTACCTCAAGTTCTCCGCTAAGCATCTGTCTTTCAAACTCATCATTTTCACCAACATAAGAAGAAACCATTTTTTTAATTTGTTTCTTTTGCAACAACAATCCTAATCCAAAATCATCTACACCTGCATTATTTGAAATACAGGTTAACTCTTTAATATTAGATTTTACCAACTCTGCAATGCAATTTTCGGGAATACCACACAAGCCAAAACCTCCAACCATTAGCGTCATTCCACTTTCTATTCCTTTTATAGCTTCTTCAGCATTTTTTACCACTTTATTAATAGCCATATTCTATATTTTTAAATTTTTCCTACCAAGTTGAATTTGAACTCGAATTAAAATTATTATTAAGATTATATTGATTACAATCCAACTCAATAGATAAAGGTGTTTGAGGTCGCTCAAAATCACCATCTGAAATCTTTATCGTTGGATCGGCATGTACTTTCTGCATGTAATACCCCCAAATTGGTAAAGCAGTATTTGCTCCTTGTCCCATAGCGGTTGTTGCAAAACGAATACTACGCTCATCAGCACCTACCCAAACTCCGGTAACTAAATCGGGCGTTATTCCCATAAACCAACCATCAGAGTTGTTTTGTGTTGTTCCTGTTTTACCAGCTATTGGGTAACGATGTCCAACATAAGGGCGAGACTCTGAAACACTTCCTCTCAACCTCATACCTGTTCCTATATGATACATTGGGCTTTTTCCTCTTGCTTTACGATAATCTCCGGCACATTTATTATACTCTCCATCAACAACCCCTTTCATTAAATCTAACATTACATAGGCAGCTTCTTCGCTCATTGCTTCATTTGTTTTAGGCTGAAAATCAATAATAACATTACCAAATTTATCTTCCACACGCGTGTACATCGTTGGTTCTATCCAAACACCTTTATTAGCAAAAGTGGCATTGGCTCCTACCATTTCATAAACCGATAAATCAGCAACTCCTAAACATAAGGAAGGAACAGGTTCTAATGTGCTTGTAATTCCCATTGCTCTCGCTTGGTCAACAACAGCTTTAGGTCCGAATTGTTTCATAATATAAGCGGTAATGGAGTTCATAGAGTTAGCTAAAGCATATTTCATAGAAACTTTACAACCTGTGTTATAACCATCTGAATTTTTGGGTGTCCAACTCTGTAAAATACCATATTCTCCCTTTTGGAAGGTGTAAGCCACATCAGGCACTTCATAACAAGGTGAATAACCATTTTGAACGGCTGTGGCATAAACAAAAGGCTTAAAAGTAGAACCTACCTGACGTTTTGCTGTTTTTACGTGGTCGTAAGCAAAATTTTGGTAGTTTACTCCTCCCACCCATGCTTTAATATAACCCGTATGAGGATCCATAGACATTAAACCTGCATGTAAAAATGTTTTATAATATTTTAATGAATCCAAAGGACTCAAGATAGTATCTTTATCTCCTTGATGAGTAAAAATGGTCATTTTAGTAGGTGCAGCAAAAATTATATCAATAGAATCCTTTGCTACAGCATAGGTTTCATGTCCACAATCTTCCGCCTGACAAACAAACAATTTTCCTACTTTCTTTACAAAATCTCCTCTTCTTCCACAATTAGCACATTCTTGTCCCGTCATTATTCTATATCTCGGAGAACCTTTTTTCATGTTATCCAATAATTGCTCATATTGTTTTTTTGATATCCTATGGTCATAAGGATATTTTGACTCGCGATACTTTTTCAGGTGAGCACTAAATTCTGCTTGTAAATGATTGCCAATATGTTCCTGAACAGCATATTCAGCATATCTTTGCATTCTGGAGTCTATAGTGGTATAAATTTTTAATCCGTCTTTGTAGATGTTATAAGGTGTTCCATCTTTCTTAGTATAAAGATAATTACCTTCACTATCTTTTTCTTGTAATTTCTCTTGCAATTCTAACCTTAATGTTTCTCTAAAGTAAGGTGCTATACCTTCTTTATGATCAACCACTTTGTAATCCAACTCAATTGGTAAAACCCTTAATGAATCATAAGTCTCTTGCGTTAGCAATTCATTTTTTTTCATCTGAGAGAGTACCACTTCTCTTCTTTTCATAGCATTTTCGGGAAATCTTTTAGGATTATATAATGATGGGTTTTTAGCCATCCCTACCAAAATAGCAGCTTCTTCAACCTTTAATTCAAAAGGTTCTTTATTGAAATAAACGTTGCTAGCAGACTTAATTCCAACGGCATTATAAATAAAGTCGAACTTGTTTAAATACATCACAATAATTTCTTCCTTGGTATATCTTTTTTCTATCTCTACCGCTATAATTTGTTCTTGAATTTTTTGTTTGATACGCTCAATAATATTATCGGCTTTATGCTCAAACATCATTTTAGCCAACTGCTGAGTAATGGTACTGGCTCCTCCGGCTTTTCCTAATTTGGCTACAGCTCGTACTAACCCTCTAAAATCTATTCCTGAATGATTGTGAAAACGCTCATCTTCGGTAGCAATTAGCGCATCAATTATATATGGAGAAAGCTCCTCATAAGTGATGTTGGTTCTGTTTTCTTTAAAATATTTACCAATTACTTCTCCATCGGCAGTTATAATTTCTGAAGCTAAATTGCTTGTAGGATTTTCCAATTCGGTTAAGTCAGGCAAAGGATCAAAGCTAAGCGTACCATGTTTAGCTCCTAAAAATAAAACATACAGAAATAGAAAAGGAAGCAGGACAATTAACCAGAATAATAATACTTTTTTTATTTTATTTGGCTCTTGCTGTTTGGATGTTTTTTTGTCTGTTTTCAAATGTTATGAAAATAAAATGATTTATAATAGTGGCAAATATATTGATTTTAGCTCGAAAGCCATTAAAAATACTTCAATTTTAATCCACCAAAAAGTGCTTCAATTTTTCCCGATTTCATAAAAAAATCAGGCGTATTTGCTTCTAATTCTCCATTATTTATCAACCAAATTTCATCAGCATAATTTAGTGCTAAGTTTAGTTGATGCGAAGAGATAATTATAGTTTTTGCTTGTTTTTCAACCAATTGATGAAGCAAATCAAATAATTCAGATTGATTTACTAAATCAAGGTGCGAAGTAGGTTCGTCTAAAAATATAATAGGTGTGTTTTGAGCGATAGCTCTTGCCAACGCAACTTTTTGTCTTTCTCCATCACTTAAATTAGCAATGTTTGTAGCTGCAAAATTGGTAATTCCGCAAAGTTCCATTGCTTGATTAATTTGCCAATTATCTTCTTCTTTTTTTACCGCCAACCAATTGGTATAAGGATATCTGCCATAAGCAACAAAATCTTTCACCGTAATGTTATTAATTGCCGGTGGCGAAGTAAGTACTACGCTAAACAATTTCGATTTTTCTTTGTGGCTTAAATCTTTGTTGATTTTTTCTCCAAAAAATATTTCCCCATCCATTGCCGGAATTAACCCCGTAAGTGTTTTTAATAAAGTAGATTTTCCTTGTCCGTTTCTCCCTATAAGTGTAATGAGTTTGGGTTGATCTACAACCACATTAATATTGCTCAATACGTTGTTCTTGTCGTAGCCAATACTTAATGATGATATGGAAAGGATGTTTTTCAATTTAATGCTGCAATTTTTTTATTTTTAAAAATTATCCAAAAGATAAAAGGAATACCAATTAATGAAGTAACTGCATTAATAGGAAAGGTTTTATCGCTTCCTGGCAGTTGAGCAATAATGTCTGCCAGCAACATAATATTAATACCTAACAGCACACACAAAGGCACTAAATAAAAATGATTAGCAGATTTTAAAAACATTCTGGCAATATGTGGTGTGATAATTCCCACAAAACCTATTGGTCCACAAAAAGCAGTAATGCTTCCTGCTAATAAAGCGGTAACTAAAATTACTAAATATCTGGTAACATTTACATTTGTCCCAAGCGACTGAGCATAATCTTCACCCAGTAAATAAGCGTTTAATTGTTTGGAAATAGCAAAGGCAGCTACCAGTCCTATCATGACAATGAAAAACAACATTTTTAAACTATCCGGAGCTACACTACTTAAATCTCCCATAGTCCATAAAACAAAAGATTTTAGACTATCTTCTTGAGAAAAATATTCTAATATGCTAATGAAAGCCGTAGCAATACTTCCTATCATTATGCCCAATATTAAAACCGTCATAATATCTTTTAACTTAGCAATAGCAGCCATTAATAGCAACAACACTAAAATAGCTCCCAAAATAGCACTAATAACAATTCCGTAATTGGCAAACCAAACCGAACTACTTAAAGAAATTCCCAACACAGAAAACCCCATAATAAAAATGGCTACCCCTAACCCTGCCCCTGAACTTATTCCTAATATATACGGACCGGCCAACGGGTTTCTAAACAAGGTTTGCATTTGCAATCCACTAACAGCCAAGGCACTTCCTGCCAAAATTGCTGCTATAGCTCTTGGCAACCTAGAAGATAATAATATGATGTTCCAACTCTCTTTTTCTGCTTCATTTCCCAATAAAATATCTATAATTGAAGTAAGTGGAATATGCACAGACCCCAACGCTAAATCAGCCATAAATAGCACTATGCTGCTTACAACTAAAGCAATACTTAATATGGAAAATTTAGAAGTCAATTATAACATTTATGAATTTTTAAACTTACTTTTTAAGGGTATAAAAGTAGAAATAATGCCTCACTTTAACCAAAAAATACTAAAATCAAATAAATTCTTTTTTTTCATCAGAAAGAATTACCTTTGCCGCTCAAAATTAAACCTAAGACACATGAACGATATTTTTGAAAAAATTAAGAACAACAGAGGCCCTCTAGGTAAATACTCAAAAGAGGCTCATGGTTATTTTGCTTTTCCTAAATTAGAAGGAGAGCTAAATAACAAAATGAAATTTAGAGGAAAAGAAGTCTTACAATGGAGTTTGAACAATTATTTAGGATTGGGAAATCATCCAGAAATTAGAAAAGCTGATGCTACAGCAGCTGCAGACTGGGGTTTAGCATACCCTATGGGAGCAAGAATGATGTCGGGAAATTCTAATTTACACGAAGAATTAGAAGCTAAACTAGCTGAATTTGAAAAGAAACAAGATGCTATTTTATTAAATTTTGGTTACCAAGGAATGGTTTCTGCCATTGATGCATTGGTTGACAGAAATGATGTTATTGTTTATGATGCAGAATCTCACGCTTGTATTTTAGATGGTGTTAGATTACATCAAGGTAAACGTTTTGTTTACCAGCATAACGATATGGATAGCTTAAGAAATATGCTGCAAAAAGCTACTAAATTAGTAGAAAAAACCAATGGAGCTATTTTGGTTATTACCGAAGGTGTTTTTGGTATGTCAGGCAACCAAGGAAGTTTAAAAGAAATCGTTGCTTTAAAATCGGAGTTTAACTTCAGACTTTTTGTTGATGATGCTCACGGTTTTGGAACTATGGGACCAACAGGTGCCGGAACAGGTGAAGCTCAAGGATGTCAAGACGGAATTGATGTGTATTTTGGAACATTTGCTAAATCAATGGCAAGTATTGGTGGTTTCATTGCTGCCGATGAACAAGTAATAGAATATTTCCGTTACAACATGCGTTCTCAAATTTATGCTAAATCAATGCCAATGCCTTTAGTTGTTGGTAACCTTAAGCGTTTAGAAATGCTAAAAAACAGTCCTGAATTAAGAGAAAAATTATGGACCATAGCTCATGCACTTCAAAACGGATTAAAAGAGAACGGTTTTAACATAGGAACTACTACTACACAAGTTACACCTGTTGTTTTAAGTGGAGATATTCCTGAAGCTACCAACTTAATTTTAGATTTAAGAGAAAACTTCAACTTATTCTGTTCTATAGTAGTTTATCCGGTTGTACCTAAAGGAGTAATTATGCTTAGGTTAATTCCAACCGCAATGCATACCATGGAAGATGTTGAATACACTATCAACACATTTAAACTAGTAAAAGAAAAACTACTTAAAGGAGATTACAAATCTGAAAGCATTGCTTCTATTTCGTAAATCAACCTTTGTATTGAATTATATTTTAAAGACCGAATTAATTATATAATTAATTCGGTCTTTGTTTTTTATAACAAAAAGAAGAACAATAATATATGAATATGCTGAATTATGATCTGGTAGATTTTTATGCTTCTCGAGAATTTAAAACTGTGATGGCAAAATATCAGCTGCTAACAGAATTAATAACTAATGAAAGTATCACATTCTGTGATAATGAAAATCTTTTAGAAAATAAAAACACTCTAAAATCGAAATCATGGATATATATAGCTACGCCATTGCATAATGGATTTCGAATAACCCCAAATAATAAAACTATAATGAAAAAACCTTGTTTAGCAATTCTAAAAACACGCAACTAATCTTACACATTAATGTTAGCTATATATAATTTTATGAAACGACAAACGATACTCCTATTAACCATTTTATTCTCTTTGACAGCTTGTAATCAAAAGAACAAAGAAACCTTTTCTACACCCCAAAGCTTAAATGATGGATGGAAAATATCCAGCCCTGACAAATTAGGTTTTAACCAACAACAATTTGAAAGCTTAATTAACAATGTATCTAATAAAAATTCTAAACTAAACAGTTTAGTAATTGCCAGACATGATAAATTAATCGTTGATAAATACTTTAATGGTTACTCTCCTGACAGTATTCAAAAAATTTGGTCCATTACAAAAGTTATAACAGGAACTACAATCGGAATAGCTGCTGATAAAGGTCTGCTTTCTGAAAAAGATAGTATTTACAAATATCTTACTGACTATATTCCTGTTGAAAACTCTTCTATAGGAAAAATTACCATTGAACATTTAATAACAATGACAAGTGGATTTGAATGGATTGAGTTAGGAGGACCACAATCAGCAGGATTTCAACTCGCTTATTCTAATGATTGGATAGCATTTACCTTAAATCAACCTCATACCAATATTCCCGGAACGACATTTAATTATTCGACAGGAAACACTATGCTTTTAGCACCAATAATCAAAAAAGCAACAAATCTGCAAGCTGATGAATTTACTAAAGACAACTTATTTCGTCCTTTAGGTATCACAGATTTTGAATGGGATAAGCAAAGTGAATTTTGGATAAAAACCCAAAGTGGAGAATTACCGGGAGCGAAGCGACCAGACAACATTGATTATAAAAAACCATTTGCTGACTTATCAAATACAGGTTCAGGATTACGCATGAAACCAAGAGATTTGTGCAAAATTGGTCAACTATACCTTAACAAAGGAAAATGGAATGGAAAACAAATTGTGAGCGAAAAATGGATCAATGAATCTATCCAATCACATTTCGGCAATTCAAACTATGGATATCATTGGCGACTTATGAATATAAATCAAAAACCTTGCTATTATGCAACAGGTTTTGGACTTCAAAGGATTTTTGTTTTTCCTACCTTTGATCTTGTAGTCGTAATGACACAACAACATTATGAAACAATGCCTCAAGGAGAAAAATGGACGAACCAGTTTTTAACTAAGCTACTAGAAACTATAGAAAAATAAGAACCTATCACTAGCTCTACTAACAGATTTCCTTATTTTTACTTAAAAAAAGAAAACAAATGCAAAAAGCCATTATTTTTGGAGCCAACGGTTATTTAGGAAGACATTTAGCAAAAGCTTTAAAAGCAAACAACATCACTTTTATTCCTACAGGTAGATCTGCTAATTCTATAGATAATTATAGTAATTATGTTCAAGTAGATATTTGTAAACCGGAAACGTTAGCCCAACTCGATTTTGATGTAGACTATATCTTTGTTTTTGCAGCTATTACCGGAACTTCTACCAAAATAACAGATTATATAGCCATGAAATCTGTTAATGAATTGGGGGTACTAACTATTTTAAAACAACACCAACAAAGTAACTCAACTGCAAAAATCATCTTCCCTTCTACCCGACTGGTTTATAAAGGAAAACAAAATATCTTTTTAAAAGAAAACGACCAACAAGAAGCCCTTACACCTTATGCTCAAACAAAAATAAACGGAGAACAATTATTAGCATTTTACCAAGAACACGCAGGAATAAACTATACTATTTTTAGAATTTGTGTGCCTTACGGAAACGCTTTTGATGGTGCGTACTCTTATGGAACTACCGGTTTTTTCTTAGCTAAAGCACAGAATGGAGAAAATATTGGCATTTATGGGGAAGGCAGTCAGAAAAGAACATTTACTCATGTAGAAGATATCATAAACGTTATATTAGCAACCATTCCACTCACAAAAAGCAATAATCAAATTTATAATATTGGCGGAAACGACCATTTAAGTTTAAAAGAAGTAGCAGAAATGGTAGCCCATAAATTTAATGTAAAATTAGATTTTGTACCATTTCCTGAGCAAGCTGCTAAAATTGAATCAGGAGACACCATTTTTGATGATTTAAAACTACAATTTGATTTTCCTTACACCTACCAACACCATATAAAAAGTTGGATAGATAGTATTTAGGATGAATTTTACAAATTCATTCACTCATTCTTAAAGACAGCTGTAAGTACTTGTTTGATGTAGTGATTTTAATTACCTTCGCAAGTGATATTAATTTTTAACTATGCTATTAAAAGAAATTACCTCTATTATAGAAAATTTTGCTCCGCTTTCTTTACAAGAAAGTTATGATAATTCTGGATTAATTATTGGTCATCCATCTGATGAAATAACCGCTATTCTGATATGCTTAGACAGTACTGAAGAAGTTGTTGACGAAGCCATTGCTAAAGGTTGTAATTTAATTATTGCCCATCACCCTATTTTATTCTCGGGAATAAAAAAACTAAATGGTAATAATTATATAGAAAGAGTAATTATAAAAGCTATTAAAAATAATATTGCCATTTATGCATCGCATACCAATTTAGATAATGCTCATGATGGTGTTAGTTATAAGATAGCCGAAAAATTAGGCTTAACAGAATGTAAAACACTTTCTCCAAAAAGTAATTTGCTTAAAAAAATTGTTACTTTTTGTCCTGTTAGCCATGCCGAAAAAGTTAGAAATGCTATGTTTAGCAAAGGTGCCGGAAAAATAGGCGAGTACAGTTCTTGCAGCTTTAATGGTGAAGGTATAGGTACTTTTAAAGGGAACGATAATACACAACCTTTTATTGGTATACCAAATGAATTACATTACGAAAATGAACTTAAAATTGAAACCATTGCTTATACTTACCAAATCAACCAAATTATTGCAGCTCTAATAGATGCTCATCCTTACGAAGAAGTGGCTTACGATATTTATCCCTTAGAAAACAAAGACTCAAGAACTGGAAGCGGTGTTGTAGGTAAATTAGCTACACCTATGAAAACAACCGATTTTCTGCAACAACTAAAAAAGGTAATGAAAACCAATTGTGTTAGATATACCAATATTATCAAAAAAGAAATTGAAACAGTTGCCCTATGTGGTGGTTCAGGAAGTTTTTTATTGCCTGATGCTAAAAAAGCCAAAGCAGATATTTTTATTACAGGCGATTTTAAATACCATCAGTTTTTTGATGCTGACAATGAAATTGTTATAGCAGATATTGGGCATTATGAAAGTGAACAATTTACTTCTGAATTAATTTATGATATTCTTAGAAAAAAAATTCCTAATTTCGCACTTCATTTATCTGAAAAAAATACAAACCCCATAAATTACCTGTAAAGTATGGCAAAAAAAACAGCAACAACAACAGTAGAAGAAAGACTAAGAGCTTTATATGAGTTACAACTTATCGATACAAAAATTGATAAGATACGTTTGATAAGAGGTGAGCTTCCTTTAGAGGTTCAGGATTTAGAAGATGAAATCGCAGGCTTACAAACACGTCAGGAAAATTTAACTTTAGAAATAGAGAATATTAAAACTGATATATCTAATAAGAAAAATAGCATAAAAGATGCTACCAACCTTATCAAAAAATATGAAGAGCAACAAAATAAAGTTAGAAATAACAGAGAGTTCGATGCTTTGACTAAAGAAATTGAATTTCAAAAATTAGAAATTGAATTATCTGAAAAAAGAATTAAAGAAGGAGAATTCTTACTTACATCTAAACAAGAAAAATTAGATGAAGCTAAAGAATACTTAGATGGTAGAAAAATTGATTTAGAAAACAAAAAAAATCAATTAGAAGAGATTACTAACGAAACACAAAGCGAAGAAGAAAAATTAACGGCACAGTCTGCTAAAGCTGAAAAAGTTATTGAAGACAGGTTATTAACTGCTTACAAAAGAATTCGTACCGGTGCAATTAATGGCTTAGCAGTGGTTACTGTTCAGAGAGATTCTTGTGGAGGATGTTTTAACAAAATCCCACCTCAACGTCAGTTAGATATTAAAAACCATAAAAAAGTTATCGTTTGCGAACACTGCGGAAGAATTTTAGTTGATGCTGCTTTGGATCCAAACTACACTCCTGAAGCGGAAGTAGAAGAAAAACCAAAAAGAAGAATCACTAGAAGAACTAAACAAAAAGCTTAATTCTTTTGATTCCTATCCATACTAAAAAACCGACAAATATTTTGTCGGTTTTTTTTTGTGTTTTAATTTTCAGTAACTTTATACTTATTATTATCAAAAAATATCATGAAAAAAATTCTACTTCCATTTTTTATATTGTTTGTTTCACTATCTGTGTCAGGACAAATTAGTCAAGGCGGACAACCATATAGCCAAACTACTGCTACTTTGTCAAATAACATTCCTGTTTATGTTGCTCCAGCTATTGATTTAACCCCAATAAGAGCAGAAGATGTTATTGCGGATCAACAAAAAGATATTCCTTGGAGATTTGGAATTGAAATTCCTGTAAATTTATCACTCAATAATAGTGGTTTATGGGAAAATCTTCCTAATGGCGATAGAATTTGGAGGCTAACTATCAAAATTTCAGGAGCCTTATCCATTAATATTAATTACCAAAAATTCTTCATGCCTAAAAATGCTACTTTCTTTTTATATAATAATAAAAATGTATTGGGAGCATTTACCAATGCAAACAATAAAGAAAATATGGAATTCTCTACCTTCTTAACTAAAGGAGAAACGGTTACCTTAGAGTATTACGAACCTGCGGCTGTAAAAGGACAAGGGATGATTGAATTAACATCTATTGTTCATGGTTACAGAGATTTATTTAGCAAAATGAAAGCATTTGGAAGTTCTGGTGCGTGTAATGTAAATGCCGTTTGCGATACTGCTATTTGGGGTGATGAAATCCGCTCTGTGGTAATGCAACTAACTGCCGGAAACTCTCGTGTTTGTTCCGGAGCTCTTATAAATAACACTGCCAATGATGGAACTCCTTATATCTTAACAGCTAATCATTGTAGTCCGGCTACTAACAATATTTTTATGTTTAATTACCAATCACCACAATGTGCTACTAATATTGATGGTCCAATAACAAATACCATTAGCGGAATAACTATTATTGCTAATAATACTCCTTCAGATTTTTTCCTGGTAAAACTATCTGCTACTCCACCTGCAAGTTATAATGTTTTTTATGCCGGATGGAATGCCAACAATACTCCTGCTCAAAACTCTACAGGCATTCATCATCCTAGTGGCGATGTGAAAAAAATATCACACGATTATGACCCTGCTGTTTCTTCCGGATATTATGCAACAGGAAACGACCATTGGCAAGTATTAGATTGGAATACAGGAACTACCGAAGGAGGTTCTTCCGGTTCACCTTTATTCGATCACAACCACAGAATTGTTGGCCAACTACATGGCGGGAACGCTGCTTGTGGAAATGATGAATTTGATTATTATGGTAAATTTTCATTCTCTTGGGATACCGATAGTGACACACTTAAACAATTAAAATATTGGTTAGACCCTAACAACACAGGCTTAACTGAAATTAATGGATACGACCCTAATGGTAGTTATTATGCTTTAGATGCTGCTACTTTAAGCATTACAGGAATAGAAAAAAATATTTGTGGAGATACAGCTTCTCCAAAAATTACTTTTATTAATAAAGGTAATTCTACATTAACTAGCTTAACCATAAACATTAGTTTGGATGGTAATACACCAAGCACAATTCCTTGGTCTGGAAATTTAGCTCCTTACCAATCTACCAACTTAACCTTACCTGCACTTTCGGGATTAAGTAATGGAAATCATACTTATTCTGTTTTTACTTCTAATCCAAATGGTTCTTCTGACCAAAATACGTTGAACGATACAATAACTTACGAATTTAGAGCAACTCCTCAACCAATGTTTGCCTCATTAGAATTGACAACGGATGATTATGGTTCTGAAACTAGTTGGGCAGTTAGAGATAGTTCAGGAGCTATAGTTGCAAGTGGTGGTGGATATCCAAATACAACCGGAGGAGCTACAATTAATCAAGATATATGTTTATCTGAAAAATGTTACACTTTTATTCTTTATGATGCTTATGGAGATGGTTTTTGCTGTGGATTTGGAAATGGTTCTATACTGCTTACAGAAACAGCAACGGGAGATACCTTATTTTTTAATAATACTTTTAATGGAGACAGTTTAGTTGAACCTTTCTGCTTAGGAAACGCTACAATAGGAATAAAGGAAAATGAATTAAGTAATTTATTGGTTTACCCCAACCCTATTCAAAATACTATTACTATAGATGTTGGTAACAATCAACTTACTAATGCAAGCCTTGATGTTATTGACATGACTGGTAGAAGTTTAATCAACCAAAGAATAAACAGCCAAAATACTCAACTAAATTTAAGCCACTTAAGTAAAGGAATTTACTTTATTAATTTCCGTAATAATTTAGGAAGTAAAGTATTTAAAGTGGTTAAAGAATAGAAAACTGTTTTATTGAGGTCGTTTATGTTTCCATCTTTTATGTGACCATAACCAAAATTCGGGTTGAGCAACAATGTCTTTCTCTAATCTTCTGGTGTGCATTTCAGAAATTTCTCCTTTGGCAGTATCTTTAGGATTTTCGCAAAGCATTTCAGCCCTCATTTCATAAAAACCTCTTTTGTATTGCTGTACACAAATATAAACGATAGGGTAATTTAATTTTTTAGCAATTAATTCTGTTCCCCAAAATATGGGAGTATCCTGATTTAAAAAAGTTGTCCAATAGGCATTTTTAGCTGATGGTGTTTGGTCGGCAATAAAAGTTGTAACACTAAGCTCATTACTATCTTTTAAAGAAAGCATTTTACGCAAAGCTTCCTGCATAGCAATAATTTTTATTCCAAACCTTGTTCTCTTCTTATTGATAAGCTTGTTAAAATATGGGTTAGATAAAGGTTTGTACAACACATATAATTGATAATTGGTTCTATAAGCCATTTCTGCTCCACCCAATTCAAAATTGCCGTAATGTCCCATCACAAAAATTATTTTTTTGTTTTGAGTACTTAATTGATTTAATAACTGTAAACTACTATCGTTAAACTTACACCTTTTTAATGCTTGTTCTCTACTAATGGTAATACTTTTAATCATCTCAACAATCCAATCGCAAAAAAAGCGGTAAAACTTTTTATTAATGTCCTGTATTTCTGCATCAGTTTTTTCCGGAAAAGCATTTTTAAGGTTCTTTTTTACTACTTTTTTTCTGTAACCTACCACATTAAACACCAAAAAGCATAAAAAATCTGAAACAACATATAATATTGGAAAAGGAAGTATCGAAATTAGATAAATGAAAGGCAGTATTAAATAAAAAACCAATCCTTGCATAATATTTTTGAGCTTAAAAATCGTTAAGTACTTTCAAGCAAAACTAAATGAATATTTTTGTATAAAAAACATTTCGGTGCAAACATCTAAAAAAATATTTCTTATTGGCTTTATGGGTAGCGGAAAAACTACCATAGGTAAAAAACTTGCTAATAAACTAAATATTCCTTTTTTCGATATTGATGAAGAAGTGGTAAATGATGAAGGCAAAGATATTCCTGTAATTTTTGAAAGTAATGGTGAAAACTATTTCAGACAAAAAGAACACGAAAAGTTAACTCAACTCATTAATAAAAATGAAGCTTTTGTTATATCTACTGGTGGAGGAACACCATGTTTTAACAACAACATGGAATTAATGAATGCCAATGGAACAACTTTCTATTTAAAGTATACTCCCGAATTTTTAGTGAGCCGGCTAAAAAATGGTATTCATAAAAGACCATTATTACAAAATATAAATCTCTCAGAATTAAATTCTTTTATCACTTCATTGTTAGCAGAAAGAGATTTTTATTATAGACAAAGCCAGTTTACTATTGAGAAAATAAATCTAAAGCCTGATGATTTTTTAACATTTTTTAAAACAGACCTTTAACATTCTTTAACAGCACAACACTAATAGATAGGTACTTACAGTAGTTTATATGGGGAACTTTGTACAAGAAAAACCATAACATCTATATTATGAACACATCTATTAAAACAGCATTATTTGCAACATCTTTTGCATTAATTGGAGGTTTTTCTGCTATCGGTATTTACAAACTGACAGAAAAACCTGAAAAAGTTTACATTAAAACCATTGCTGATGATGAAGAAAATACTTCTTCCACATTAGTGAGTAATTATGATTTATCGGGAACTATCAATAGTTTTGAATTTGCTGCCGAAAAATCGCTTAATGCAGTGGTGCATGTAAAAACAGCTTCAACTGTAAACTATCAAATGAATCCTTTATATCATTTCTTTTATGGAAACCAAGCACCTCCACAAGAACAAATTAGAGGAGCTGGTTCTGGAGTTATTATTTCTGATGATGGATACATTGTAACCAATAACCATGTTATTCATAATGCAGATGATATTCAAATTACATTAAACAATAAAAAAACCTATCCTGCAGAAATTATAGGAACAGACCCTTCAACAGATTTAGCTTTATTAAAAATTGATGCTGAAAAGCTTCCTTATATCAATTTTGGTAACTCTAATCAACTTAAAGTTGGTGAATGGGTGTTGGCTGTAGGCAATCCTTTTAACCTTACCTCTACGGTTACTGCCGGAATTGTAAGTGCCAAAGGAAGAGATATCAATATACTAAAAAGCGATCCCTTTTTAGGAAGTTCAGCCATAGAGGCTTTTATTCAGACAGATGCAGCGGTAAACCCCGGAAATAGTGGTGGCGCATTAGTAAATATTAATGGTGATTTAGTTGGAATTAATGCCGCAATAAAATCAAATACAGGTTCTTTTGCAGGATATTCTTTTGCTATTCCTGCCAACATTGCAAGAAAAGTAGTTGAAGACTTAAAAGAATTTGGTAACGTGCAACGAGCTTTTATAGGGGTTAATATTAGGAGCATAGATGAAGAGTTGGCTAAAGAAGAAAATTTAACTGACTTAAACGGTGTATATATTACTGATATTACTAAAAATGGCTCTGCTGAAAGTGCAGGAATAGAAGCAGGTGATGTAATTAAAAAGATAAATAACAAAAAAATTAATGATGTTCCGGAACTTCAAGAACAGTTGAGTCAGTTTAGACCGGGAGATAATATTATAGTAACTGTAGAACGAGATGGTGATTTAAAAGAATTTCCTGTTAAGCTTAAAAATTTTGACGGTACAGAAAAATTCATCACCAAAGAAGCAACTTCTATCTTTAAAAGTTTAGGGGCTAAATTTGAAAATGCTGACAAAACAACCCTAAAAAAACTTAAGCTGAAAAATGGTGTAATAGTAAAAGAACTATTTAATGGCAAGTTAAGAAGTGTTGGCGTTCGACAAGGTTATGTTATAACTAAAATAAATCAAACACCGATAAATTCTGTTGATGAATTGGTTACTATTTTAAATACCAATAAAAACAATGGGGTGCTTATGGAAGGAATGTATGAAAATGGAAGAAGAGAGTTTTATGGTTTTGGTTTAAAATAAAACAACTTTTATCATTAAAAAAGAGGCTGATAAAATTATCAGCCTCTTTTGTTTTTAATTTATTTGTCTAATCAACATTCCTGGATATAAACCTGCTTTAGAACCAATAAAATGAGTTTCATTAATATTTTGCTGTGGCACTTGACCTTTGGCATCTTCTGGAACATAAGTATTATCCCATATCATACCCTTTTGAACTCTTATTATGCTTTTTCTTTTGTAGCTAATCTTACCATTTTCATCCATAGTTTGTTCTAAAACTTCATACTTATCATTTGGCTCTAACCCTTCTTTCAATCCAATTTTTGCTGTAAGCGGATCAACACTTGTTAACGGTGTTTTTGTTCTAAATTCCTCGTATTTACGTTGCAATTTAGCAATAGCTTTATCTACCGCTTTAATGGTAGCAATATAAATTAATTCTTGATCTGTTTTGCTAGTAAAAACGGATGATTGTAAATCTGCCCAAGCATCTTCGTAACCTACCAATTTAAGTTTAAACAATCCTGATTTTTCAAAAGCTGCAATTTTATCAGGATCTAAATTATTTTGATCCACCCATAAATTATTATAAAAAACTGCTGCAACAGAATCATTCCATTCTAACTTGTATAAATAAGAGGTTGTTTTTATAATATACCCTTTACCTGCAATAGTAGCTCCTGCATCAACAACATCAACTGTGTTGGTTATTGTACTGCCACCCGGCAAATAAGATGCTCCTAATTTTGCCCATCCCGCTGCATTACTAACTTTTTTTGCTACTTCTTCTTTATTGGTAAATTTAAAATCATTAATAATTACGTAAGTATTACCTATTAGCTCTTCTCCGGCATCCGCCAACAATGCTTCTCCTCTTTCTAATTTAGCTGCAACAACCTTATCTTGAACCGTAGCACTATATTCTCCTCTATTTTGAATCAACGACATATCAAAAGCTCCATCTTTACTTCTATTAAACCATTTAGCAACCAAATCTTTAGCAACATTATTTTTTTCTAAATAAGCCGTAATTTCAGAAGAACGGTCTTTTACATATCCTGTAGCATCTATCAAATATGGACCAATATTATGATCATTAAACTTTTCAGAAAGTGGTGTATTTCCAAAAGCATTTAAAATCACTTCGAAATGCTCTCGCTGATTGTCGTTTATCATTAACGTATATAGAGAACTCCTTCTGTACTTAAATTCTTCATTTTGTTCTGTTGTTTTACTGATTTTTGTAACAGTTTCTGTAGAATTACTTTCTTCAACAAAATTATTTTCGCTAATAGATAATGATGGTGATGATGAAACAAAACCTTTTTTTAACATTTGCTGATAAACATCCTCTCTCTTATTGTTTAATCCTACATATTTTGAAGTGGTTACTTCGGTTTCTTTAATATATTTTTTATTGTAAATAGTACTTTTTAAAGATTTGGCCAACAACCAATTTTCATTCTCTACTGCTTGTTTTTGTTGTTTTTGAAGTTCATTAACTTCTGCAACAATTAAAGAATCTTCTTCCCAAGCTTCTTTATTTAATTTATATGTTGAAGAGTTTCTTTTATCTATTTCATCTTGAATTACTTTAGCCAACCTATATTGATTATTGTCAACAGCTCCCATTTTCATGGATTTAAGTTCATCCATGGTGTAAAAGCTCTGAGCATTTAATTCTCCATTAAAAATAAAAATTGAAATTATTGCTATATATATAAAACGTACCTTCATGCTAATTATCTATAATATTGTTAATTTATCTATTTTTTCTTTTTATTCTTGTCCATGATAAGCCAAAACGATAAGCAGGCATATAATCATATTCGTGGGTTAAGCTTAAATTAAGTTCAAAAAATACCCCAATATTTCTTTCTTGTTTGAAAAAAACGTGCGTTCCTAACTTGTAAACAATAGGTAAATAGGTTTCTCCATCATCATCTAATCCAAACCCAACACCTAATGAAGTGTAAGGTAATATTACCGAATGAAAATCAGCAAAAGCTGTCATTTGCGGACCAACACTTAAATCAAAATAATCTCCAAAAACAATATCGTAAAACATCCCTCCTGCTAAATATTTATTTACCCACCACCTACTATTAGCAATATGATAAGACATGAGAAACTCTGAATACTCACTACCATATCCATAATAGTCAACAGTCCTAAATCCCACTCCAAACTGACCTATTACCTTATCACTAAAATCATATTCAGAAAATGGTTTGGATAGCTTATTTTTCTTTCTAAATGAATTATTGCCGTTACTTGTATTGATAAAGTTAGAAATAGCTATATCATTTGCTGAGTTAGATTGACTTTTATTTACTCCAAACTCTGAATTTTCAGCATTTTTAATTTGATTTTCCAACAAAATTACCTTATCATAATCTTCCTGAAAAATAGCTATTCGCTTATCCTCATCTAAATCTTTAAGCTGCTTATTTTTATTTTCTACAAATTGTATTTCTTCTCTTAAGGCACTTTCCTTCTTCTTATCTTTATTTTCAATAGCTATTTTTAGTTCATTATTCAAACTATCTAACTTAGAAGTAGATTGAGCAAAACATATTGTACCAAAAATCAATAAAACAGCTGTAAAACCTGCTTTTTTAACACTCATTTTCAATTTTTTAATTAAATTTTGTGCGAAAGTATAAAACTACCGTGATTTCAAAAAAAAAAATAATCTACAATAATTCAATAAATGCATTAATAACTCATTCACATTGCTGATTTTCAGAAGAAATTTTGTTCATAAATTTAATGTTGATATGTTTTTAAAAAAAACATCACTAAGTCAAGCTCAATTTGTGTTAGTTCTTAACTTTGCCGCTTTCTATTTTAAACCTATTTATGATTTTATTTTTTAAAACTAAATTCAACACCATAATAGCTGTTGAATGTGCTAATGAGTTAGACAAACAAGAAATTTTAAAGCTTAACTGGTTATTAGCAGCAGAAAAAATCAATGAAACTAGTATTTCCGGTTTTTTTATCGGACCTAGAGCTGAAATGGTTTCGCCTTGGAGTACCAATGCAGTTGAAATTACGCAAAATATGGCTATCAACGGAATTAGCCGTATGGAAGAGTTTTTAATTGTTACCAATGAAAATGCGCCTTTCGACAGCATGTTGCAGGTGTTATACAAAGAATTAAATCAGCAATTATTTACCATAAACATTCAACCTGAGCCTGTTAAATACATAGATGATATTGCTAAATACAATAAAGAAGAAGGACTTGCTTTAAATGATGATGAAGTTATTTATCTCGAAGAAGTAAGCAAAAGAAACAACAGAAAACTTACCGATAGCGAAGTGTTTGGTTTTTCTCAAGTAAACTCAGAACATTGTCGCCATAAAATATTTAACGGCACTTTTATTATTGACGGAAAAGAAAAACCTCATTCACTATTTAACTTAATTAGAAAAACATCTCAACAAAACCCTAATACCATTGTTTCTGCTTACAAAGACAATGTGAGCTTTGTACAAGGACCAAAAGCCATGCAATTTGCTCCAAAAACTCAAAATAAAGCCGACTTTTTTGAAACTTCAGAAATTGATACCGTTTTATCGCTAAAAGCTGAAACACACAATTTCCCAACTACTGTAGAACCTTTTAATGGTGCTGCAACAGGTTCTGGAGGAGAAATAAGAGATAGAATGGCTGGCGGAAAGGCAAGTGTGCCTATGGCTGGAACTGCCGTTTACATGACTTCCTACTCTCGATTAGAAAATGATAGAAACTGGGAAAAGGCAATGAACGAAAGAAAATGGCTTTACCAATCTCCTTTAGAAATTCTTATAAAAGCATCCAATGGAGCTTCCGATTTTGGAAATAAATTCGGACAACCTCTAATTAATGGTTCTGTATTAACTTTTGAGCATAATGAAAATGGCAAAAAATTCGGTTTCGATAAAGTAATTATGCTTGCCGGAGGAATAGGTTATGCAAGAAAAGATCACGCTCAAAAACAAACTCCTAAAAAAGGAGATAAAATTGTAGTTTTAGGTGGCGATAATTACCGAATTGGTATGGGCGGAAGTGCTGTTTCTTCTGTAGCAACAGGTGAATACAGCAATGCAATAGAATTAAATGCTATTCAGCGGTCTAATCCCGAAATGCAAAAAAGAGTTTCTAATGCTATTAGAGCTTTTGCTGAATCAAGCAATAACCCTATTATTTCTATTCACGACCACGGTGCTGGTGGACACTTAAACTGTCTTTCTGAATTAGTGGAAGAAGTTGGAGGTACAATCGATTTACATCAACTACCTGTTGGAGACCCTACCCTTTCCGCAAAAGAAATTGTAGGTAACGAGTCTCAAGAAAGAATGGGATTGGTAATTAAAGCTGAAGATGTTGCCTTATTAGAAGAAATCTGTAAAAGAGAAAGAGCTCCTATTTATATTGTGGGAGAAATTACAGGTGACCATGTATTTAAATTTGAGGATAACAAAACCAACGAACATCCTATCAATTTAAAAATTGAAGATATGTTTGGGAAGCCTCCAAAAACCATTATTGAAGACAAAACCATACCTTCAAAATTTCAAGAAATAGATTACGAATCTAATAAAATTAAAGATTACATTAAACAGGTACTTCAATTAGAAGCTGTTGCTTGTAAAGACTGGTTAACTAATAAAGTTGACCGTTCTGTTACCGGAAAAGTAGCTAAGCAACAAACCGTTGGTGAAATCCAACTTCCTCTAAATAATTTGGGAGCTGTAGCATTAGATTTTAAAGGTGCAAAAGGCATTGCAACAGCTTTAGGTCATGCTCCTGTACCTGCTTTGATTAATCCTAAAAGTGGAAGTAAATTAGCCATTGCTGAAGCCCTTACTAACATTGTTTGGGCTCCATTAGAAGATGGTTTGAAATCTATTTCTTTAAGTGCCAACTGGATGTGGCCTTCTAAAAATGAAGGTGAAGATGCCCGTCTGTACGATGCTGTTGAAGCAGTTAGCGATTTTGCTTGCGAATTAGGAATTAATATTCCTACAGGAAAAGATTCGCTTTCTATGGTTCAAAAATACCCTAACAACGATAAAGTTTATGCCCCAGGAACAGTTATTATTACTGCTTCAGGTGCTGTTAGTAATATCAGACAAATTGTTGAACCACGTTTGGTTAATGACGAAAATTCTGTGTTGGTTTACATCGATTTCTCTAACCAAAAATTAGATTTAGGCGGTTCCTCGTTTGCTCAAATTATAAATAAATTAGGAAAAACAGTTCCTTCTGTAAATGATGCTACTTATTTTTCTAATGCATTTAATACGCTTCAACAATTAATAAAAGAAAATAAAGTATTGGCAGGACATGATATTTCTGCCGGAGGCTTAATTACTGCATTGTTAGAAATGAATTTTCCTAATGAGAAAGGTGGTTTAAACATTAACTTAAATGCCTTTGATGAAACAGAAATGATTAAAATATTGTTCAGTGAAAACCCGGGGGTAATCATTCAGGTTAATCACGATGGGCATAAAATTGTTTCTGAATTAGGTAAAAAAGGTATTCATGCTTCAATTATTGGTAGTATTACCAACGAAAGAAAGTTAAATATTCGATTAAAAGAAGCTCAACTTTCGTTAGATATTGATGAATTGAGAGATGTTTGGTTTAAAACTTCTTATTTATTAGATAGCAATCAAACTAAAAAAGAGTTAGCCAAACAACGTTTTGAAAATTATAAGAAAGAAATTCTTACTTTCTCCTTCCCTACTCATTTTACAGGTAAACTAACCGATTATGGTATTGCTCAAAACAGAAAAACAGCAACAGGAGTTAAAGCTGCTATTATTAGAGAAAAAGGAGTAAACGGAGATAGAGAAATGGCATATTCCTTATTTTTAGCTGGTTTTGATGTTAAAGATATTCACATGACAGATTTAATTTCCGGAAAGGAAGACTTAAGTGATGTAAACATGATTGTTTTTGTGGGAGGATTTTCTAATTCAGATGTATTGGGTTCTGCTAAAGGGTGGGCTGGAGCATTTTTATACAATCCAAAAGCAAAAGAAGCATTAGACAATTTCTACAAAAGAGAAGATACACTAAGCTTAGGTGTTTGTAATGGCTGTCAGTTAATGATGGAGTTAGGACTTATTGCTTCCAAAGGAAAAACACAAGCTATGGCTCATAATGAATCAGGAAAATTTGAATCTGCTTACTTAAATGTAGAAATTCCTAAAAATAACGCTGTAATGCTTTCAACACTTAGTGATGCTAAGCTCGGAATATGGGTTGCTCATGGTGAAGGGAAATTTATTTTTGAAGATAGCGAAAAAGAATATAATATTGCAATGAAATACAGTTCAGCTAATTATCCTGCAAATCCGAATGGCTCGGATTATAATACTGCCGGAATAGTTTCTGACTGTGGAAGACATTTAGCAATGATGCCTCATTTAGAAAGAACTATTTTCCCTTGGCAAACAGCTTTTTATCCATTAGATAAAAAAACAGATGATGTTACCCCTTGGATAGAAGCCTTTGTTAATGCTAGAAAATGGGTTGAAAGCAAAACAAACTAATACTTAATGACATTATTTCGTGCCATATTTATCATTTTCATACTGCTAACAGCTACTGTACAAGCACAGACACCAGATGAGCAAAAGATTGCACTTTCCGGAATTGTTTCTGAATATTACAGTGAAAGTACCATGGAAGGAGTTAGTATAAAAATTACCGAAAACGGCAACTACATTCACAATGTAATTTCCGATAAAAAAGGTAGATATGAATTGTTGGTTGATTATGAAAAAGAATACATCGTATTATATGAAAAAGCCAACTTTGTTCCCAAAAAAATTATTGTAAATACTAAAGGAATTCCACCAGATAAAAGAAATAGTGTTAATGATCTATTTGTAGAAATGACACTTTTTCAGCAACACAAAGATTTAAATGTTGCTTTTCTTGAAAAACCAATTGGGAAGGCCATCTACGATCCAAAAATGAGAGAATTAGACTGGGATATGGGCTACACTGCTCCTATCGCTCAAAAACTAAATCAAGAATTAGCAAATTTCAAAAAAAATCAAGAAGAAAGAGAACTACAAGAAAAGCTTAACTTGATTAAATATGCTGATGCTATGAAAGCTGGTGATAAAGCTTTATTTGCTCAAGATTTTGATAATGCAAGAAAAGAATATCAAAAAGCAACAAGTCTATTTCCTGATAAAGAAGAGCCAAAAAAGAAACTTGCACTTATAGATGAAACTCAAAAAAATAAAGAAGAAGCGGAACGCTTAGAAGCAGAAGCTAAAGCTAAGGCAGAAGCAGAAGCCAAAGCTAAAGCAGAAGCCGAAGCCGCTAAAAAGAAAGAAGAAGAAGAACGTTTAGCTAAAGAAAAAGCTGAAGCAGAAGCAAAACTTAAAGCAGAGCAAGAAGCCATCGCCAAAGCTGAAAAAGAAGCTGCCGAAAAGAAAGAAGAAGAAGAACGTTTAGCCAAGGAAAAAGCGGAAGCAGAAGCAAAAGCTAAGGCAGAAGCAGAAGCCAAAGCTAAAGCAGAAGCCGAAGCCGCTAAAA
>OJGU01000102.1_pt1 | contig 58347 bp, 46 predicted proteins | sample 1594741 | NCBI WGS metagenome assembly OJGU01 (sample SAMN05416841, study PRJEB24817) | seawater metagenome | isolation source: Sea water | place: Canada:Atlantic | collected 2013-07 | reverse complement strand
TCTACACTAGATCGCTCGTCGGCAGCGTCAGATGTGTATAAGAGACAGGAATTTATAGGGGCTACACACCAGAAAATCCGCCCCAAGCGCTGCCACATCGATGGAACCATGAGGCGCGTAGTGAACGGCATCAACGAACATCAAGGCGCCGACACGATGCGCTTTTTCAGCAATTTTTGCGATGGGATTAATGGTACCGATCAGATTGGAAGCCAAGCCTACAGCAACGATTCGAGTCCGTTCACACAGCAACTCATCGAGCGACTCAAGACAGAGACGCCCGTCATTCGGATCAAAATCTACCCATCGCACCGTCGCTCCACAGTCTTCGGCCAGCCGCACCCAAGGCTGTATATTCGCGTCGTGATCCAATCGAGAAACAACGATCTCATCTCCCTCATCAACCTGTCCCGTAAGTGTTCGCGAGAGACTAAAGGTCAGCGATGTCATGTTCGGACCAAAAATGATCTCGTCCTTGGACGAGGCATGAAGCAGATCTGCCATCCCCTGGTGGGCTTGATCAAGCAATTCATCGGTCCGTTTGGACGTGAAGAAAGCCCCTCCACAGTTAGCATTCGAGCGAAGCAAATAGTCAGTCATTCGATCAACGACCCCTTGGGTAACCTGAGTTCCCGCGGGATTGTCAAGAAACACACGGGCTTGTCGCCCGTCCTTCAAGTCCAGGGCGGGAAAATTGGCCCTAATCCGGTCAATATCAAACGACATAGGCGCAGAATGAAAAAAAAAAGAAATGATGAGAAGACAAAACGGGCACCGGCTCTCTCCGTGAAATAGCAACAAGGAAGGTTGCTAGAGAGCGCACGAAGGACTAGATTAGAGCTGCCAGCGACGGCAGGCAAAGCGCACCATGAAAGCAGACGATCACTCTACATCGTTTTTAGAGTCACAGGCTCCCTTCAACCCAGGCGAAGTCAGGAGCCCTCGTCGCAACGCGTTCTCAGAGCTTGATCAACTCGTTTCACTCGCGTCGCTCTCTACCGGCTCTCAGAGTGCGATTATTCTCCGCAGACAAGACGCCCAATTCGTCCTCGAAGCATCGTTTGGCAATCCGCCCCAAACAGAGACCACCCTCCTCGCTCTCTATCGTCACGTTGCTGAATCAACGGCCTTGGTTGCGATTGAGGATCTCGACAATGATTCTGAATGGAAGCTCGCCGAGGAATCCGATCAAACATCACCCTTCCGGCGAATTGCGGGCAAGTCTATCAGCGATACGACGGGAGAGGTGCTCGGCGTCATTGCCGTTCACGACCCAGAACCGGCAGAATTTTCCGCCGAGAACCGGCAGTCGCTCCTCCACATCGCCTCGCTTGCCGGTCGCGCTTTAAGCACCGAGCAAGTAGAAGTGAAACTCGAGCGCACCGAAGCAGAGCTCGCTCACACGAGAGATGCCTACAATAAATCTGAAGCCTTCTATCATTCGCTCGTCGAGAGTCTCCCACAGAATATCCTCCGAAAGGATCTCGACGGTAAGTTTACCTTCGCCAATCAGAATTTTTGCAGTGTGCTCGGTAAGCCACTGGAGGCGATCATGGGCAAGACCGATTTCGATTTCTTCCCCTCCGAACTAGCCAAGAAATATCAAGAGGACGATCGTCGTGTGGCAGGGACAGGAAAACGGTTCGAAACAATTGAGGAACACCAAACGGGATCACTTGAGCAAAACTACGTGCACGTCGTCAAAACCCCGATCTATGATCGTCATGGCCAGATCGTCGGTATTCAAGGGATCTTCTGGGATGTCACTGAACAGCGTAAGACCGAACAAGACCTCGCCTTCGAACGGGACCTCCTCCGCTCACTCCTCGATTCCATTCCGGATCACGTCTACTTCAAAGACCAATCGTCCCGCTTCATCGTTTGTAGCAAAGAGCTCTCAGATCGTCTCGGACTCGATTCTCCAGAAGATGCGATTGGAAAAACCGATTTCGATTTCTTCTCCGAAAAGCACGCGCAGCCAGCCTTCGAGGATGAACAACAAATCATCAATACGGGTGAGCCCGTGATTGGAAAAATTGAAAAGGAAATCCTCAAAGACGGCGCTGAGAATTGGGTTCTTACCAGCAAGATGCCGTTCCGAAGTGGGAATGGAACAATCATCGGTACCTTTGGGGTTTCGAAGGATGTTACGTCGCTTGTTGAGACGAGACAGCAACTCGAGAAAGCGCAGAAAAAGTATCAGGATATTTTCGAGCAAGCCGTTGAAGGTATTTTCCAAACGACACCCGACGGCACCTACATCGAGGCCAATCCAGCCTTGGCCCGAATCTACGGCTACGATTCCGCTCAAGACCTGCTGAAAAACATCACCGACATCGGCAAACAGCTTTATGTCAATCAAAAGCGACGCCGAGAATTTCGAAAACTCATGGAAAAGCGCGGCGAAGTTCATGAATTCGAATCGGAAATCTATCGCCGAGATGGCACGAAAATCTGGATCGCGGAAACGGCGCGCGTGGTGAAGGCAGACGATGGATCCGTCAGCTACTACGAAGGGATCGTCGAAGATATCTCGGAACGAAAACGCGCCGAGGGAGCGCTTCAGCTGGCCCGAGACGCAGCACTCGAATCTACGCGGCTCAAGTCGATCTTTCTCGCGAACATGAGCCACGAAATCCGTACACCGATGAATGGCATCATCGGCATGGCTGGATTACTTCGCCGAACGGCCCTCGATGAAGAGCAAAGCCATTTTTCACAGACGATCGAAGACAGCGGTCTCACGCTGTTACGATTGATCAACGACATCCTTGATTTTTCCAAAATGGAATCAGGGAAAATGAAACTCGAGAAAGCGGACTTCGACCCCACCACCCTGGTCGAGAGCGTCGCTGAACTTCTTGCGGAGAACGGTCAACGAAAAGGGATCGAACTCGTTCTCTGGCTTGATCCAAGTCTACCTGAGCGAGTGATTGGAGACGCCACCCGTCTTCGCCAAATCCTCAACAATCTCGTAGGGAACGCGATCAAGTTCACCCCCAAGGGAGAAGTTCAGATCCGAGTCAAACCCATTCGAAAAAAAGGGCAACGCTGCCGGATTCGATTCGAAGTGAGAGATACTGGGATCGGTATCGCACCATCAGCCAAGCGACATATTTTCAAAGCCTTCACACAGGCGGACGAGTCAACGACTCGCAAATTCGGGGGCACGGGACTCGGTCTCGCGATCAGTCGGCAACTCATTGATCTGATGGGCGGCAAGCTCCATGTGGAAAGCGAAGAAGGACAAGGTTCACAGTTCTTCTTTAGCCTCCCCTTTGACCGTTGCTCTGATCTTCCCTACGAAGCCCCGACCAAGGCCAAGCCCTTCACGGGCACCAGCTTTCTCATCGTCGACGACAATCCAAGCGTTCGCCAATCACTCGAAGAAGCACTCACTGCAATCGGCGGCAGTTGTTTTCTGGCGAACTCAGTAAGTAGCGCCCGACAACTTTTTGAAGGACATCAACGCAAGGGAGTGCTTATCGATTACCTCATTGCCGATCTTAATGTCTCCGGCAACCGAGGTCTCAAGCTCTGTTCTGATATCAAGAACCTCGAAGGGAGGCATCCCGTCAGAAAGATCCTTCTGTCTCCGGTTGGGAAAAAGACCACCAGCCGCCGATTAGCAGCCTGCGACATCAGCTGCGTTGTCACGAAGCCGATCAAGCGTGCCCAATTGCTTAGCAGTATCGAACGCGCCCGCGACGGGGAAAAAGCGGGCGAGAAAGCTCCCAGCGCTCCCGTAGCCTCTGAACCAACGACTCGCTCCCAAAGCGCACCGAGTGGCCATCAAATATTGGTCGTCGAGGACAATCCGGTGAATCAGAGCGTTGCCCTGCATGTCCTTCGTCAACTCGGGCACGAGGGAATCGCCGCGAGCAACGGACTGGAAGCCATCGCAATACTCAATCAAACAAGCTTTCCCTTGATCTTCATGGATTGCCAAATGCCTGAGCTCGATGGCTATGAAACCACTCGTAAAATCCGAGAGATGGAAGCGTCTGCGGCGAACAAAGGAAAAGCGCCCGCTCGTATTATTGCGATGACCGCGAACGCCATGGAAGGCGATCGGCAGCGCTGCCTAGACGCAGGGATGGACGACTATATCAGCAAGCCCATCATGCTGCCGACGATAGAGGCTGTCCTCTCAGGGCTGAAAGCACCCGTGAGTCATGTCGAAGAAGACACAGAGAATCACCCCCTTCCGAGATTGGACCAATCCGTTCTCAACAATTTCAACAAACTCTCACCTGAAGACGCGTATGACCCCCTCGAAGACCTTTCCGAACTCTTCGGAGAAGAGATCCCCAAGCAGAAAAAAGCACTCAATGAAGCGCTTGACGCCAGGGATGGAAAGAAATTCGCCCGCATCGCTCACACATTCAAGGGAAGCGCCAATAATATCGGCGCCCGGCGATTGGCAAAGCTCTGCCAAGAACTCGAACACTGGGAGCCTGACCTCGCTGAGTCTCAAGCAGAGATCGCTGCTATCATCAACTCAATCCAAGAGGAAGCAGACCTCGTTCAAGCAGCCCTTCGGGCGATCGTCGAGAAGCGCCGCTGCTAGCCGCTTCCCCCTGAGTTCCATCCGCTACGGGACGTTGCAGTAGCAAGACCGAACCCCTAGCAACGTCTCATGCTTCGAGATCTGACTTTCGCTTAGATTCGACAGACTGTATCCTTTGCCCATGCTAAGTCGCACCGCGTCACGTCGAATCTCCAGAACCATAGGCATCCTATTGCTTGGATGCCTTGGGATCACGCAGGCACTCCTAGGAGATGAGACGCTCGAAGCCTTTGAACGCAGCATCACTCACGACTACGCAAAAAATGGTGACGTGGCGATTCACTACACGAGTGCAGGAAAGGGCCCACTCATGATCATGATCCACGGATTCCCTGATTTCTGGTACACATGGCGGCATCAAATGCACTATCTCTCTAAGCACTATCAAACCGTCGCAGTCGATCAGCGCGGCTATAACTTGAGCGATAAGCCAGCGAAAGAGGATCAATTCAAGATCCAACATCTTGTCGACGACATCCGCGCTGTCATCAAGCATACCGGTAATGACAAAGCCATCATTGTCGGACACGACTGGGGAGGTTTCGTCGCATGGAACGTCGCCATGACTTATCCTGATATGACCGAAAAGTTAGTCATCCTCAACCTGCCGCACCCGGTTGCACTCGCGAGGGAATTAGCAAGTAATCCCAAGCAACAAGCGAATAGCGAATACGCTCGACGCTTTCAGAAAGACGATGCGCACAAAGCGCTCACAGCAGCCGGACTCGCAAACTGGGTCACCGACATTGACGCAAGAAAGACGTACGTCAAAGCCTTTGAACGGTCCAGTTTTGAAGGGATGTTGAATTTCTACAAAGCCAACTACCCTCGCCCCCCCTATCAAGCCCACAAGGGGCCGATCATCAAAGTCGAGTGCCCGGTGCTAATGTTTCATGGCCTTGATGACTGGGCACTGCTTCCGGGTGGGCTCAACGGCACCTGGGAATTCTTAGAAAAGGACCTCACCCTCGTCACTCTGCCCGGTGCCGGCCATTTCGTACAGCAAGACCGAAGCGAGCGGGTTAGCAAGACAATCTTGAGTTGGCTCCAACTCCAGGAATCCCTTCAATAGGGGCCCTCCGGTCCGAGTCGAATCAGATCACAGATTTCCCAGCTTCCGAGTTGAACGCACAAACGCTGCTTCAAACCGTTCCAAACTGAAGAGCTCTAAAGACCGTTTCTTATTTTCAACAACAAGCGCGCTGGGGTCGCCGGTCAATAGTGATGCGATCGTCTTTGCACACGCCGCACGATTTCCCGGTTCAAAAAGCCACTCCGATGGCAAGAACTCCTTCATTCCGTCTCGGGAACAGCCAACAATGGGGACACTCGCGCTCATCGCTTCAAGCATCACCAAAGGAACCCCTTCAAATCGCGACGGCAACACGAGCAAATCAATCGCTGAATAGACATCCGAAAGCCCATCCGTCCACTCGAGAAAAAACACCTCAGCATCTAGGCCGAGATCACGAGTTTGCCGCATCAGATCCTTTGCATCGGGACCACTCCCGACAAACAACAAACGTGCGTCGGCAAACTGCTCCCGATGTTCAGCAAAGGTCCGTAGGAGGAAGTCTTGGCGTTTCTGCTTATACTCGACACGCCCCACCATCGCCACCAAACGGCAATCTTGGGGCAATCCCAGCGTTTTTCTGGAGGCATGCCGATCCCGTTTTTCGGTCTTAGAGGCGACAAACCCATTGAACACAACCTCAATGACCTGCCTCGCGCCCCGGTCTTGCAGCAGCCCCCTCATTCCCTCGCTGATCGTGATAAAGGCATCTGGTTTGTTGAAGAGCCAGCGATTGAACGGATCTCGAAGGCTCCCTAGTTTTGCCTTCATCGTAGCGAGCGTGTGAGGAACCGGAATATAACTCACGGTTGGGATCCCGATGGCCTTGCCGGCGAGAACGCCGATTGAAGAAAGCTCGATGTCTCCTTGAAGCACGAGTAAGGCTTGAGCCTGGGAATCTCTAAGGAGTCTAGCGACCTCTCGGATCCGCCCCTTCTCGAATCGACTCCGAACGCCCTGAAAGCGGCGACTTGAAAACGCCAGCTCCACAATGCTCACATTACTCAAACGGCTCTTGAGCTCAGTGAGTTTTCCAATCAACTTCTGATTCGAGGCTGCAACAAAGCAACACAACTCAAGATCCGGCTCACGTGCCAACGCTTCAATCCCACTCAATGACATCTGTTCATGTCCGCCAAAAACGGATGCATCATCATAAACAGCTAGAACTCGTCGACATCTCGCAGTCACTCTTGAAAACCTTTCCTTCAGTCAGCACGAGCCAATGATGCAAATTGCATTGCATTTTCACTGCAACGCAATGCAAAAAAACCATTAGAGCGCCCTTCAACCTTACATTTTCTCCAGAAAAGAAGACCGTAAACCGATACAATAGCATAGACCAGACCGAGTTTTCGCAGACTCAGACGTAAAACAACTTCCACCCTGGCACGCTAATAGCGATAATAGGACTGAACAAGCGATTAGCACGCGATTATGTATGGACTAGTAAATAAGGCGATCGAGGGCCTCGTCGTCGAAAACTACGGTGAGGAAGCCTGGGAGCGGATCAAAAAAGAGGCTGAAGTCGATGTCGACCTTTTTGTCAGCAACGAAAGCTACGACGACTCGCTTACCTATAACCTTGTTGGCGCCGCCTGCAAGATCCTAGATGCCCCGGCCGAGACAGTTCTAGAAAGCTTCGGTAAGTACTGGATCACGCGAGTGGCTACTGAAAGCTACGGACACATGATGGACGCCGGAGGTAGCAATTTGACCGAGTTCATGCAAAACCTGCCCAATTTTCACACTCGCGTCAGCATGATCTTTCCAAACCTCCGCCCGCCTCGATTTGAAGTCACAGACATCGAGCAGAAGAGCATCCATCTGCATTATCACTCCCATCGGCCAGGCCTCCAGTCCTTTGTGGTCGGCTTGATGAAGGGGCTTGGCGAACGGTTTGGAGACGACGTCACCGTTTCCCTCATCGAAACAAGATCATCGGACCCAATTCATGAAATTTTTAAGGTAAGCTGGTAAAGTCTTCTCTAAATGGGCGCCCGGGAGGCAATAAGTTTAGGTCCAGAAAGTTTTTCTGAGGCCTTTCCGTTCCACTTCGCTTTTGACGAAGACTTACAAATTGTGGCCTTAGGCCGTGCCCTTAAACGCAAATTCCCTTCGATCGGCCTTGGTCGTCCTTTCTCAGACTGTTTCAAAATCCGACGGCCCACCGATTTCTCCGTCTGCTCAGAGAGCTTTTCTGATAAGAAAACGCTCTACCTCATTGAGGTCCAGCAATCGACCTTGGTTCTTCGCGGTCAAATCATCAAACACACTGAGCAGTGTTTTCTCTTTCTCGGCTCTCCCTGGTTCTCCAACACCGAAGACGTCATCGCTGCAGGTCTCACCATGGACGACTTTGCGATCCATGATCCCGTCATCGACCTCCTCCAGTTGCTCCAATCCCAAAGAATGGCCTTTCAGGACATCAAGCAATTTACGGAGAGGCTAAAGACTCAAAAAGAAAAACTAAGCCAAGCAAATCGAGATCTGGAACAACAGAACAAGACGCTTCAACAAACGGAACAGAGACTCCGGCACCAGGAATCAGAGGCTCGAAAGCTAGCGTTGGTCGCGGCTGGCACGGACAATGCCGTTATCATCACAGATGCCAATGGACTCACCGAGTGGGTCAATGCGGGATTTACCAAACAGACCGGCTACGAACTTGACGATATCATCGGGCGCAAACCCGGACATCTCCTCCAAGGGGAAGAAACCGACTCCAAAACGGCGGCTTTCATGGGCAGCCAAATCGCTGAAGGAAACTCGTTTCACGTTGAGATTGTCAACTACACGAAATCGGGTGAACCCCGTTGGATTGAAATCGAATGCCAACCCGTCCAAGACAACCAAGGAGGGATCACCAATTTCATCGCAATTGAATCAGACATCACCGCGCGCAAGAACGCGGAGCATTCCCTGCGACAAGCCAAGCAATCGGCGGAAGAAGCGAATCGCCTCAAGAGTGAATTTCTTGCAACGGTGAGCCACGAGATCAGAACCCCGATGAATGGCGTTCTGGGAATGAGCGAGCTTCTCCTCGATTCAAAGCTAGATTCCAAACAACTCAGCCTCCTTCAAACAATCCGTTCCAGTGCCGATTCCCTCTTAGCGGTGATCAACGACGTTCTGGACCTTTCCAAGATTGAATCAGGGAAACTTGAGATTCACCAGGAGACCTTCAGCTTGCGGAGCCTAATCGACAATGTTCTCGGATCCGTGTGCGAACGCTGTTCCCAAAAAGGAGTCGAGCTCAACGGCATTGTTCATCACTCTATTGTCGATTCCCTCTTTGGAGACCGTGGGAAGCTCCAACAAATCCTGATCAACCTGATTGGAAATGCCGCCAAGTTCACCGAACGAGGCGAAGTACGCTTGGAGGTCTACGAGTTATCCCGTTACAACAACACCACGAATCTGGAGTTTACCATCATTGATTCCGGAATCGGGTTTGATTCCAGCGAATCAGAAAAAATCTTTGAATCGTTTCGACAATCTGATTCGGGCCTGGCGCGCAAACATGGAGGCACGGGACTTGGTCTATCGATCAGTAAGAAGCTCACGGAAATCCTCGGGGGAACTATAAAAGCGACCGGACAACTCAACCGAGGAGCGCAATTCACCTGCCGCATCCCGATGAAGCTTGCTACCGCCGAACAGAACACCGAGCCACCGATCGAACAGATAAACGCCCGAGTAAGTATCGAAGGAATTCACGCCTCATCATCAAAGGCGATCTCAAACCACCTCACGTATCTCAGTATTCCCCATCTCATCTGTGAAGACGAAGCAGCAAGTCTCCACTTCTTCAAATCAAGTGACGACGGGCCCCATCTCAAACGGGTGATCATCCGAGATGAGGCTCAGCACGAGGCGAAACGCTTCCCTCTCCCCTCAGGGGTAAAGGAAATCGAACGCATTACCCTGGTCTCAATAGGAGGGAAGTACCACGTGTCACCAGAAGAACGCGTTCTCCTCAAGCCGCTTCGTTTTCTTAGCCTCAAGAATTCTCTCCAAGCAACCGTTGAGGGACTGGCGGCAAATACAAATCCAAACTCAGCAAGCCCTCAAATAGTCTCGCCACGCTATCGCCGTATCCTCGTCGCGGAGGACAACCCGATCAACCGACAGCTCATACAAGAAGTGCTCCACCGCCTCAACCTCGGTTCTACAATCGTCAACAATGGCAATGAAGTGCTCGAACTCATGGAAAATGAGGCGTTCGATTGTATTCTCATGGATTGTCAAATGCCTGAACTCGATGGACTGCAAACGACGCGTGAAATTCGAAAACGCGAGGCACAAAAGGAAGGGAGCGATACCCAGCGAACGACCATTATCGCCATGACAGCCAATGCGCTTGTCGGCGACCGCGAACGCTGCCTCAATGCAGGAATGGATGACTATATGGCCAAACCGATTCGTTTTGCCGAAGTTAAGAGCAAGCTTCTGGTCACAGAAAAGGATGGCCCCCTGTCTGAATCCTCATCTCCCCTTCCGACGCCCAAGGATTCTGGCATCCGGTCGACGCTAGAGATTCTCATCGATCAGATCGGTAGCGAGGCAGTGCTCGAGCTTACTCAGGACCTATTGAAGGATGCCCCAATCCGCCTCGAAAAGATTCAAAAACTACAGCAATCTTCCGATTTAGAGCCTCTCCAGCTCGAAGCTCACTCGCTCAAGTCAGTCTGCCAAACCTACGGACTCACGGAATCGGCAACACTCCTCCAAACGATCGAAACAGCCATAGGCGAGAATCAACGCACTGATTTCTCTGACCTAATAACAAGACTAGTTCTTGCCTACGGGGAGGAATCCGCCAAGCTTAAGAAAACACTCGATCAACTACAAACGACTCAAGAAACGGCATCATAACTATTTGACTCCTATATACAGCCAATTCGATAATTGATATCCCGACAGACCGAAGCACATTACGAACAATGAAGCAGGAACCCAGCAGAAGATTCGAGGCCGCACAATCGGCATTCGGACGTCTGAAATTGACTCTCAAGGTCAAGCTTCGGTGGTATTCCTGGCGTTTCATGGTTCGTAGCCGGACAGCGATCAAGCGAGCCTTTGATCTCGTTGCCGCCTCTATTCTACTGATCCTGACGAGCCCAATATTTCTGATCCTAGCCCTCTTTATCCGCCGGGATGGCGGCCCAATTTTCTTCAAACAAATCCGGATCGGACTCCTAGGGACGGAGTTCAGAATGTACAAATTTCGATCAATGCGCATCGACGCCGAAGCTCAATTGGATGCCCTCTTGGCTCAGAACGAAAAAGGCGAAGGCATCACCTTCAAGATGGAGAACGATCCGAGAGTGACGGCCGTCGGAAAATTCATCCGCCGTTGCTCCCTTGATGAGCTCCCCCAATTGATCAACGTGATCAAAGGAGAGATGTCACTCGTCGGCCCCCGCCCTCCGGTTCCAAGAGAAGTGGCACTTTACACCCAAAGCGACCGATGGCGACTCTACATCAAGCCAGGGATCACCTGCCTCTGGCAAGTCGGTGAACGGGATGGAAATTTTCTCGAGATCGGCAACCGCAACGAAATCGATTTCGCCGAACAGGTCGGACTCGACGTCCGATATATCGAGAACCGATCGATTTGGCGTGATTTTTGGATTCTGATCAAAACCATCCCAGCACTTCTCTTCGGCAAATAGCGAGACGTTGCCATGTTAAAATCCGCACGATTGATTTGCCCTGAGTCCCGCAGTGGAATGGAGTTTCTCGCTGAGGCGATGCCATTGGCCCTTCTCCCATTCTGTGGCAAGTCACTAATCGATCACGCCCTCACCGAGTTGGCCTCCAAAGGCTATCAAACCATTCAGCTTTATCTTTCCGATCGTCCTGAGCTCATTCGCGCCCAAGTGCTTAAAGGTGAAAAATGGGGCCTCAAAATTGCCTATCATCCGACCAAACATGAAACCAACATCGAGGAACTCCGTAGCGCCGCGCTGGAACACGGTGAAACCTTCGATGAGCACGATGTCTTTACCCTGGATCGCTTCCCGCTGTCCAATTCGACTACACTCTTCTCAAACTACGAGACCCTCTTCAAGAGCCTTACTGACTATTTTCCCTCAGCCGGCGCCCATCAACTGGGAATGATCGAGAATCCTCCCGGGGTCTGGGTAGGCATCGGGACCCGTCTCCCGACAAATGTGAAACTCGAGGCTCCTTGCTGGATCGGCCGCAACGTCTACATCGCAGACAAGGTGGAAATTGGTCCCAACACGATCATTGAAGACGAATGCCTCATCGACAAAGGCGTCAAGACCGAAGCCTGCCAGGTTGCTCAACGTACCTACGTCGGCTGTGAAACCGAACTTCGTCAATCAATTGCCTGGGGTTCGTCACTCGTCAACTGGAAAACAGGCAGTTCACTCGTGGTGCGGGATCCGTTTTTACTCTCTCGGCTCGACGACAATGATAGCCTTTCAAGAGAATTCAGTCCCGGTATCCTCTCTCGTCTCACGGCGCTGATTGCTCTCATCCTCGCCTCCCCTCTTGCCCTCATTTCAGCGCTCATTCTAAAGCTTACCAAAGGTCAGGCATTGAGCTCGCACGTGGCCATCAGTCCCCACACCCGAAAGAAACGGGCTCTTGCACATGAGTTTTCCTTTCACGATTTCAATTGCACGCCTCTCCTCCTCCGCCGATTGCCCAGACTCCTCAGCATCATTGCCGGGAATATGGCCTGGGTTGGAAATCCACCGCTCACTCCAGAGGAAGCCGACTCACTTGAAACCGAATTTGATCAGCTTTGGCTGGCTGCACCCTGTGGACTAGTCTCGCTCGGGGATTGTTACCAGCACACGGACGTAAAGGACCTTGAGGCTCGGACTCACGCCGCGTTCTTTGCCGCAAAGCCAAGTCGCAATTTAAGCAGGCAAACACTGACCTGGCTGTTCTTCGGTAGCAACGCACAAACCACCACTAAGACTTAATTTAGGTGTGAATATCCAATCAAATAACACGACCCTGAACATTTCTGAGGTTCAGGAATTAACCGCCGCCAACGCCATTTCGGCCAAAAGCACCATTAAGGAAGCTTTATCGCCAGATCACACCCAAATCGATATCGATCTATCGACGGCGAGCTTCGTTGACAGTAGTGGCCTGGGAGTGCTCATCAGCCTGCACAAGGAGATGGCATCACGAAACGGGCTACTTCGGATACTCAATCCCACCGCGAGTATCGATCAGATTTTAGAACTCACGCGATTGCATCGTCTCTTCGAAGTAGTCAAACAGTAGGAAGCGAACAGCCCAAGGAGCACGACCATGACAAAATCTAAAAAACCGATTCTTCCACTGTTCATCATGGTAGATGCGTGCGGGTGGGAAATCATTCGCAACGACTCCTTCGGGAAATCATTCGCTCCCCACCGCCGAAAAATGAACTCTGTCTTCGGCTATAGCTCGACCTGTGTTCCCTCAATTTTGTCCGGGAGGTGGCCCGATGAACACCGCAACTGGTGCTATTTCGTCTACGACCCCAAAAACTCGCCCTTCCGTTCGCTACGCCCACTGCGCTTTCTCCCTCAAAAAATTACCAGCCGCCGAATCTTCCGACGCCTGCTCACCAAACTAGTAAAAGTACAGTTGAAATTTCGAGGCTATTTCGATCTCTACAATATTCCCTTCAAATACATTTCCCTCTTTGATTTTACGGAAAAGAAAAGTCCGCTCCAGCCCAACGGGATGAATCAAGGACCGAACATCTTCGATTTCTTAACTGAAAACGCGATTCGTTACTTTGTCAGCGACCCCCTCATTCCTGAGGAGAACAATCGAGAGGAATTGATTCGTCAGATCAAGACACAAGACATTGATTTCGCCTTTATGTATTGGGCAGGACTCGATGGACTGCTTCACATGGTCGGCAATCAAAGTAACGAGGTCCCACAGAAACTTCGGGTCTACGAGGAGTGGATCGAAAAGATCCTAGAAAGCGCGAACGAAAACTATGAGGAAGTTCGCCTTTACGTTTTCAGCGATCATGGGATGGCGAACTGCGATGAACACCTTGACCTTCGAGCCAAGATCGACGCTCTTCCTGTTAAGATGGCGGAAGATTACGCCGTTGTGTACGACTCAACCATGGCTCGCTTTTGGTTCTTCAATGACCAGGCCCGCGAAGAGATAACCGCTTGTCTAAACCAGGTCTCGCAGGGCCGCATCATCCCCGATGAGGAACTCAAGGAAATGCGCACCTACTTTGACGACGGGTACTTCGGCGAGATTATCTTCCTGGTTAAAGAGGGCGTCCTCATCGTCCCGAGTCACATGGGCGAACGTCCCATCCGTGCGATGCACGGATATCATCCAACGGACAAGCATACCTATGCGTCTTTGCTATCCAACTCCGACCAAATCCCAGAGGACGTAACGGCGATCCCCCACATCTTTAACCTGATGACCCGGGATGCCAAAGCGGCAAAGGCTCAGAACCATTGACTTCAGCCCTCCGGAAACCATTCAAGGCCTGTTTCAATAGACCCGATAAACGCCTTCTAAACTAACCATGACCAAGGCATCTCAGCCCACCTCATCCAATCGGGTCATTCACATCCCTCGTCGGTTCACTGAACGAGAATGGGGCGGCACGGAAACGGTCATCTACGAAATATGTAAGGTCCAGCAACAAGGACACTGGGCGCCCGAGATTGCTACCTCAAAAGCTCTCGACCCCAAAAGCCCCGATACCATCGAGTCGGTACCGATCCACCGATTTGACTATTGCTATCCCTTCTTTGGTCTCTCGCAGAACGATCGTGAGTTAATGGACAAGAAAGGTGGCAATCTCTTTTCATTCTCGTTACTCAACTACCTCTACCAAACAAACAATGTTCGCATGTTCCACGCCCACGCGCTCAAACGCGTTGGAGGCATCGTTCGCACCGCGGCTCGACGGCGCAAACTCCCCTATGTGGTAAGCCTGCATGGAGGCGTCTACGACGTGCCGCAATCGGAACTCGCCGGGATGATGAAACCGATCGAAAACAAGCCCGAGTGGGGCCGAATCCTGGGAGCCTTACTTGGGTCGCGGCGCGTCCTTGAGGATGCCGATCATGTCATCTGCGTAGGAAAAACCGAGTCCGAGAAAGCCAAGAACGAACTTTCCCATGATCGCGTTTCCTATTTACCAAACGGTGTGGACACCGAGAAATTTAAGAATGGCGACGGATGCCACTTTCGAGAAAAACGAGGAATTCCCCAAGATGCCCATCTTACCCTGTGCCTTAGCCGCATTGACCCTCAGAAAAACCAACTTTGCCTCGTTGAAGCCTTTGCGAAAGTCCATCACCAGGATAAGAACACCGCGCTGGTAATCATAGGCCCGCCGACCCATCCAGGATACGCTCAAGCAATCGACACGAAGATCGAGGAACTTGGACTTGGTGCCGCCGTGCACGTCATTCCTGGGCTCAGCAACACGGATTCCGAACTCATTAATGCTTTCCATGCCTCAGATGTGTTTGTACTCCCCTCACTTCATGAACCTTTTGGAATTGTCGTCCTTGAAGCCTGGAGTTGTCTGAAGCCCGTCATCGCCAGTCGAGTTGGAGGCTTAAAGTCTGTCGTTACCAGCGAGGTGACAGGCCTCTTCTTTGATCCCGAGAGTCCGGAAGCGGCCCAGCAATTGGCCCAGCTCATTCAACGACTCAAGCAGAACCCGAGTGAAGCCCAAGCCCTCGCCGAGGCAGGCAATCAAGTCGCTCGGTCTCAATACGCTTGGAGCTCAATCGCATCTCAACTCGAGGGGATCTACGATGCGGCTGAAGAACAGGCTCGATCAAGGTGGGGACGACCATGAACGATAAATCAAAGGTCCATCAGAACATTATTAGGAACACCCGATCAAACTATGTCTTGATCGGCATCCGGATGATTCTCGGGCTCGTCACCTTCCGACTTCTCTACACGGGGCTTTCAAAAGAAGAATTCGGATTTTGGGCCTTTCTTTGGGGGGTCTTCGGCACCAGCGTCATTCTCGATTTCGGTTTCGGTCTAACAGTCCAAAAACAAGTTGCTTCCCTCTCCGTCAAGGAGCGATGGGACGAACTGAGTAAAGTCCTCACGACCCTACTCACGTTGTATTCAGGACTCGCTGTCCTCCTTATTACCGCAGCGTGGATCGGAGCGCCCAGCCTCGTCGCACAACTCAATCCATCTCCGGCCAATCAGGAACAATTCGACGCTGTAATGTTTTGGTTTCTCGTAGGAATGGGCGTGTCGTTTCCCCTGGGAATCCTCCCTGAGATTCTGAAGGGTCAACAAAAGATTCACGTCGCCAACAATCTTGTGATTATCGGGAACGTCGCGAGTTTCATCCTCGTTGTCATGGCTTTGAAACTCGAATTGGGACTAAAGATGATCGTCATCTTCGCCATGTCCGCTCTCCTCCTGCCTCATATTTTCGCAGGAATTCTGGGAATGCGTTCACTCCCACGGGTTCAGATCCATCCCAAGCATTTTACTCCGCGCCTTATCAGCGAGACCCTGCGGTTTTCCGCCAGTGCCTATTTGATCTTGGTATCCTATATGGTCCTCACCAAGACCGATCAAATTGTCATCGGAACCGTCGCTAGCATGTCGGCGGTAGCCATCTATCAACCCGCAGCAAAAATCGGCGAGATCTTCGGATTCCTCACAAGACAACTCGCCAACACCTTGCAACCCGCCGCCGCTCATCTTCATGCCAGTGGGGATAAGGAAGGCCTCCGGCAATTGATGCTAAGTGGCACCCGGTACAGCGTGATGTTGGCGGCCCCTCTCTATGTCTTCACCGCGGCTTACCTAACACCGATAGCAAGACTATTGACGGGTGAATCGAGACTCGAGCAAGATGCCATGTGGAGTGCTCAAATCCTGGTATTCTGGGCCTTCACATTCATCATCACTCACAACGTGTACAAGAGAATCGCCGTCATGTGCGGCCAAGAAAAACGCCTCGTCTATGTCGGGCTCGGGGAGGCCATTCTCAATCTGGGACTGAGCGTCGGCCTTCTCCATGCCTATCAACAGGTCGCCTCGGTTGCGTTCGCGACGCTCGTGTCGTCACTCATTTTCGGTTGGGTCTTCCTCTGGCCCTGGGCGGCAACGATTGCGGAAATGTCGCCATTCCAGTTAGCGAAAGAAACCCTCGCTCGCAATCTTGCTGGCGCGATCCCACTTCTGATCAGCATCCTAGTCCTGCGACAGCTGCCCTGGTTTTCAACGGACGGCTCATACCTCGCTTTTCTTTCTGAAGCCTGTATCGCGGGAATTCTTGGTTGCATCGGTGTTTGGAAAATTTCACTCACCCACTCGGATCGCAGCTTCATCACTAAACGCATCGAGCCCATCAAGCATCGATTCCTAGGCGCATGAACGATCCCAAAGTCAGCATCATCATGCGATCCTTTAACGAGGCTTGGGCTCTTGGAGATACACTTAAGGCCTTGACCCAACAAGACTATCGCAACTGGGAACTGATCGTGATTGATTCGGGCTCGAGCGATGGATCCGAAAAAATCATCCGAGCGTTTCAACCCGCACACTTCATCCAGATTCAACCCCACGAATACAACCCAAGCAAGGTCATGAATCATGGCATGCGTCTCGCGTCCACTCCCTTTGGCATTTTCTTGAACGCCGACGCAACCCCCCAAGGGAATGCTTGGTTACGCCCAATGGTTAATGCCCTGCAGGCACCAAAGACTGCGGCCGTTTTCGGAAGGCAAATCCCACGCCCCGACTGTCAGGCAGTTTTCGCCTGCGACTATGAACGCTGCTTTGGTCCCCAAAGAGAATCCGCCCAATGGGATCATTTTTTTAGCATGGTAAGCAGTGGTCTGCGCAAGGACGTCTGGAGCCAGCGGGGATTCCGCGAAGATCTTCAATACGCCGAGGATGACGAATACACCCGTTGGTGCAAAGCGCAGGGCTACACGATCGAATATTGTCCCGACTCGATCGCTATGCACTCGCACAACTACACCCTGGAACAAGTCTACAAGCGGAGCTATGGCGATGCTCGAGCCTTCGCACAAGCTGGCTCGATAAACAAAAATCATCTCAAGGCCTTTAAGACGCAGTGGCTCGGCTGGGCATCAGACATTCGCCATGACTTGCGCTACTGCGTTGCCCAGAAACGGGTTCAAGAATTCCCCTTCGCGGCACGTGTCCGATGGAGGCAGCGCAAGGGAAAACTAGACGGTTTTCGCTCCGTAGCGCTGAACCGTTCTTCCAACAAACCGAAGGCCAGCCAATGAGCACAGCGAACGACTCCAATGCCATCCCGGCAGCCCAACGCTTCACGTTTGATGGCTCTCCGGAACTTGAGGCGACGATTGACGAAATTAATCGTCGGGTCGTCGCTGACATCCACAAGGTTATCTCCCCCGAACAAATTGACGCACTCGTTCTCGCCGGAGGATACGGACGCGGCGAAGGAGGCGTCTACGTCGTCAATAACAAAGAACAGCTCTACAATGACCTCGATTACTATCTATTTCTTAAGGGCAACAAGCGAGCAAACGAAAGCGCCTACGGAGCGAAGATAAAAGCGATCGAAGCTGCACGAACTCCGGAGGCTAAGTGTGATGTTGAGTTCAAAATCGATTCGCTCGCACAATTAGAGCAGAGTTCCGTTACGATGTTCAGCTACGACCTCGTCGCTCGGTCTACCATCGTCACGGGGGAAGAAACGGTTTTCCAGCGTTGTTCGAAACATCTCGATGCCCGTGCCATTCCTCAGTCGGAAGCCACTCGACTCCTGTTCAATCGCTGTACTGGATTGATCTTCGCACGCCAGCGACTGAGTAAAGACACCCTCACTCAGGACGATCTCGAATTCGTTCAACGTAATCTCGCGAAGATCGAATTGGCTATGGGAGACGCCATTCTCACCGTGCAGGGGGCCTATCATTGGAATGGAAAAGAGCGAAATCAACGTCTCAGGAAACTTCCTCCAGTCGAGGGGATACAGTCTTGGGACTCTCTGGTAGCGGCTCACACTCAAGGAATTCAATTCAAGCTACGCCCATCACATCCGGTCGAGTCACATGAGACACTAAGCGATCAACTCACAAGACTAAGCCTCGCGGCCAGAGATGTATGGTTTTGGGTGGAACAACGTCGATTAAACGAGAACATTTCCACCCCAATGGAATACGCCACGACATCGAAACCACGCTGTCCAGAGCATCCCGGCTGGCGAAATCTCCTGGTTAACGTTCGCCGCCGAGGTATCTCGACACTCTATAAACCCTATCCCTTTCGCTATCCTCGCGAACAACTCTACCGAGCAATGGGGATACTCTTATGGGAAAACGACAGTTGGCAAACTCCGAGCAAACGATCCCTGCTAGCGGCGCTTTTCCGAACGAACCCCACATCCCTCGAGGATCTCATCCAACGTTATGAAAACGATTGGCATCTCTTCGGATAGACCTCTCCAAAGGCTATGATCCAGCAGATTCGAAATCTCATTCCAAAACCCGTAAAACGCTTTCTGCGTTACTGGGTCACGTATCCCTTCTTTCGACTGAGTCTTTGGCGCAATGTCCGCTACGACCAAAAACGATTTAGAACCTGGTCCTCTGCGGATGGCCGGCCAGATCAGAAAATCCAGCTTCGATCATGGATCAACGCCGACTACCACAAGATCGAAAAAGCCCTCGCCTTACGGAAGCCGCGTCCTGGCTTTGGAACCGCGGTTGTTCTTCGACTTCTTGAGAATCTCGAGCTGTTTCAGCAGCAATACGGTTACGATGAAATCTGTCTAATCGCACTCAACACACTCAACAACTACTTGGCGTTCAACGAGGCACAGGACCATTCTGACCCACGTTTATCGAAGCGAATCGAGGCACTCCTGGCTGCCACAACGGCAGAAGCATTAAAATCTACCGGCGGCGGCACGATTGAGATCCAGCGAGAAACGATCCACCAAAAATCTAAGCTCGATCTCCGGGAGTTTTTTGCGTCTCGCCATAGTATTCGGCAGTTTGCTCCAGACTCAGTTTCTCGAGAGCTACTCGAACAAGCCGTGAGGATGGCACAAAAAACACCCACCGTGTGTAACCGACAGTCCCCGAAGGTCTATGCCTATGACGAGCCTAGTGACCGCAAACGTGTGATCGGTTGCCAACGAGGCAACGGTGGCTTTGGACACGAAATCCCTCTGATCCTTGTCGTCACCTCGGATGTCCAAACATTCTTCGCGGTAGGAGAGCGAAATCAGTGCTGGATTGATGGCGGCTTGTTTGCAATGTCGCTGGTCTATGCCCTCCACTCCCTTGGTTTGGGCGCCATTTGTCTAAACTGGAGTGTCGAAAAACACTTTGATCAAGAGCTTCACGAAGTGGCGGACATCCCCGCCTCAGAAGCAGTCATTATGATGATTGGAGTCGGGCACTTGCCGGATAAGCTCACGGTCGCTCAATCGTGCCGCAAGCCTCTAGAAGAAGTCCTCCACTACCCCAAAACCAGCCGAGAGCCTCAGCTCCCTTAAACAGCGAACTGCCATGCCCGAAAACAATCTCAAGAAGCCCCGTATCCTCCTCGGTGGAGTGCCGTTCGGACGCGACAACGTTGGCGACGAAGCCATCATCGAATGCGTCGTCAATATCATCAGGGAGCTGCAACCTGAGGCGGATATCTGGGTTAGCACTGATGATCAAGAGGCCACCGGAAAGAAACTCGGAGTCAACACTCACCCCCTCTTCGGCTTTGTTCCGCCAGGCTTCGATCGCGAGGAAATGCGACAGGCCATTCGCGATTGTGATGCGTTTATTTGGTCAGGGGCAACAGGACTCTCGGACTATCCAGATATTCCGCTTGAAATGCTCGACTACGCCGTCGCACAGAAGAAAAAAGCGATCATTTTCTGCACTGGAATGAACGATCAACTGAACCCCTCGCTTTACCGTCTTCTCCCGGGTAAGCGCCGGTTCATTTTCGACACATTAAAGGCGATTACCCTTGGCACAATCGACTTAAGCGCCTCATTCGAAAGCAAGCGTACTAATCTCACGCACGCCACGATGCGTCGGGTTATTCCCAATGCGAGCCTCGTCATCCTTCGTGATGCCGAAAGCGAAGTGGAAGTGTCTTCGGTCCTTCGCGACGCCTCCAATCTGAATATCGGCGCCGATCCGGCGATAACGCTCACTTGTCCTGACATCGACGCATGTGGATTCCCTGAATCAACGCTTCAGTTTCTCGAGAGCGATGGACCAAAAATCGGTCTCTGTATTTCTGCCCAGAGCCCCGTCAAACAGCTTTCATCGATGCAAGCCATGTTTGATTCCTTGATAAGCAAACGGAAGATCAAAGTGGTAGGCATCCCCATGAATCCCATCACCGATGCACAGCTCTTGGAAGACTTCCGAAAAGGACTCTTAGATCCCGCATCCATGCACGTCGTCCAAGGCCGATACGAACCAGACGAAATCACGGCCGTCGCAAGCAAAGTTGACGTTGTGATCAGTAGCCGTCTCCACCTACTCATCCTCGCGTCCATCACGCTCACGCCCTTCATCGGCATCAGTCGGGGTACCAAGGTAACGAATTTCACACGACAGTTCGATCTTCCAGATATCGGCAGCGTCGACACCTTGGATATGAGCAAGTTGAGCGATGAAATCGAACGACTCCTCGATCACCGCCCCGCGTTTCGAGAAATCGCCAAGAGTGTTCGAGTCGCAATGCTTGAGCGTCTGAGCAAGGCCAAGGAACGCCTCAAGCAAGTCTTGCTGGCCTAGTATTCCTAGCGAAGCCAACGCTGCCAAAACGAAATCTGCGAACCAAACTGAATACTCAGATCCGGCAAGACCCGAACCTCAATGCGGTAACCACCAACAGGCTCAATGTATCCGCCTTCCCAATGAATCGGATCCGCTGCCAGAATATCCAACTGAACGTCGCTCGCGGAACCCCTGTTCTGTAGGCGAAGGCGCTTCGACGATTCAGCGGCGATGCTCGACACTGAAAGCTCCTGCCCGCAGGCGGCAACGTTAAGAGCTGGAAGAGCAAAGCCAGTGTCGTTGTAGATCACAATTGCAGAATGATTTGATCGAAACACCGCAAGCAACAGGACAAAGACGACGAGTAAGGCCCACACCCCCAACCACAACCGGCGCCGTTGCCACCAAGGCCGATGTTTTCGCTTCAACATAGTCATACTATCGACACACTCTCCGTCGTTCTAAAATGCATCCTGAACTACCGCTTGAGGCGAGCCTTCCTCTCGCTACGGCGAATCATTTCGAGCCGGGCGGTCACCCCAAGGAGCAACATCCAAAGCGCCAAGTTGCGGGGTTGGGTCAGCACCCGTTCCAATCCACTCTGCACATAATTAACAAAACACCCACAGGCAATCCCATAACACATCCATCGAGCAGGCCGTTTTCCGAAAGCGAAAAACCCTCTCACATTCCTCCACAATGCCACCCCAATGAACACCAAATAGCTGGCCAAGCCCAACACACCATTCTCGGCAAGAAACAAGTAATAGTGGCTTTCCACAGCTCCAATTTGTCGCTCCTCGTCCACTCTCATTCCACGCCCCCGCTCGTAGTCCCACCAGATTTCACAATAAGGAAAAGGAGGATTAGCCACGTGCACATAATTGTTCCAACCAACCCCCAGGAAATAGTCCTGCGACATTGCCCGGCACATCTCTTTCATCACCTCTCGAGTATCCGCACTTTCTTGGTTTCCATGTTGCCCAAAACGAGCAACCAGCGTGTCGAGGATCAGTATCAAGACCACAATGCCACCCAAGGCTCCAGTCAATAGGGTCATCAAGCGCCGTTTCGTCGGCTGTTCAATCAAACAAATGACGATATTCCCCACAGAAGCGGCAGCAAACACCGCTAAGCCTGCCCGGGACAAGGCGCAGACAACATTTCCCCAGCAGGCAACGTAGCCAGCAAGCATTAGATTCCGGCCACGGATATCCGGGCCGAGACCAACCACCATCAAGAGACAGCCAATCATGATAGCGAACATGGACAATGGATTCTGGTGCTCGAAGGTCCCCCGCACCTGATACATTCCATCCAGGTAACGAAGTTTCAAGACCACTAACAGCTCGAATATCATCACCGAAGCCATGATCTGAAGAAAAAAACCGATATCCTCTTCGGATTTCAGAAAATTATAGGCAGCCACAAGAAACACCGAAAAGAACACGCTCTTGTGGCAGGCCATTAGCACGTACTCTTTTACCGGAGCGTTAACAATCGAAAGAGCACAAAGAAAGCAGTGGATTAAGTAGAGAACCATTCCAGGGGGCAACCAACGAAAGGAAGAATCCTTTTCCATTCGAGCCGCAATAATTAGCGCGATCGCAATGATCGTATGAAAATAGAAATAGAAGCCCTTGGCATGCCCTCGATACCACTCTACTGAATTCAAGGTAAGGCCAAACTCCATAGGCCCAAGAATCCCTCCAATCACCATGAAACACATCAGGGCAAACGCCCAACGCTGGAGATAAGGTTGGCGGCGAAACGCTACGACCAATAAGGGGCAGCCAACGAAGTAGACGCCACCCAATAGCACAGCCTTGATGAGCTCTTTAGCCATCTCAGCACCCCCGGGTGAGATTCCACGATTTGAAGAGCCTATCCATTCCTCGCTAGAGATCGAACCCTGTCGAACGAGCATCCTAGTATCTGACTACTTAAGAGGCAAACAAGTTGTCGCAGGGTAAACATTATACTAAACTCTCGTGAGGAAGTGGTTTAAACAACGACGAAACATCTACTTAACCGCCCTATAAAGGACTTTGGTCATGTCAACCCCATCAGTAGAAGCCTTCGACACTCCCGATGAGACAATTGTTGTTCTTGGAGTTCCTTTTGCGAAAGTGACTCAAAAGGCGACGATTGAGCGGGTTGAGGCCATGATCCAGTCAAAGAGGCCCCACTACCTTGCCACTGGAAACGTCGATTTTCTCCTGCAAGCGTGGAAAGATCTCGAACTTCGCCGAATTTTGCACGATGCCGACCTCGTCGTTTGCGATAGCACTCCAATTGTTTGGATTTCGCGACTACTGGGCAATCCATTGCCAGAACGCGTCACGGGGAGTGATCTCACACCAGCCCTGCTCGCCGTCGCCGCAGAGAAGGACTACAGCGTTTTCTTTTTGGGAGGGCGTCCTGACATAGGAGAAAAGGCAATGGAGAATATTCGGCGTACCCATCCGTCGCTAAAGAAACTCCATTACTATTCCCCCCCGAACCAGCCGGTGCTCGAGATGGATCATGCAACCATCAATCAAAAAATCAAGGACGTTGCCCCCGATATGCTCTTTGTATCCTTTGGTTGTCCCAAACAAGAGAAATGGATCGCCATGAACTATCTGAAGACAGGCGTGCCGATGGCGGTTGGGGTTGGGGCCACCATTGATTTTCTGGCGGGTGCGGTCAAACGGGCTCCAAGTTGGATGGGACGATGCGGTCTCGAATGGCTCTATCGGATGACCAGAGAACCAAAGCGCTTATTCAAACGATACGTCATGGGGATTCTCTTCTTTCTCATCTACATCCCTCGCCAAATTCTCGGCCTATCAACCCTGGCTCCGGCGCGGCGACCGTCCCGACCAAGTGCTTCTAGCGGCACCATATCAGAACCGTCGCTAGAGATCGTTTGGAGCGAGCACACAATTCCCGAGCGTTTCGATGCCGCAGCCGTCGCTTCGCAAGAATGGGACCTCGATGCCGAATTAGCCGCTCGAATCCTACTCAATGGAAGCAACGTCAGCTTTATCGACAGTACGGGCATCGGAAAACTCATCCAGCTTAGTAAACGCCTCCGCAAAGAATCCCGCAAATTGATTATTCTCTCACCGAGTGATGCCCTCAATCGCGCGCTAAACTTAATGCAACTGACCGAACTCTTCACCTATGCTAAGGACATCGACGAAGCTCGAACAACCTTCGAACGACTAGAGGCCCACAGCACCGGACAGCATCGAATTGCATCTCGCACGACAGACACCAAAATCGAATGGCAAGGCGAGATTACCGCCCAAACGGCGGAAAGGCTTTGGACGGAAATCGAGCGAACGCTCTCCGAGGACGTTCTCCAACCCGACAATCTGACCGTTCAAATGCGCGAGGTCACGTTTGTGGATAGCACCGGAGTAGGACTGATGGTAAAACTGAAAAAACGAGTAACGAAGAATGGCGGCCGCGTCACATTCAGTGAGCTCCCGCCCGCCGTCAAGAATGTCCTCCAACACACCAACATGACTGAGTATCTCACCAAACACTCATGATTAAAGTGGGACTAACAACCTCAGTTATTCAACGAGGTAAAACGGGCATCGCCCAATGGCTTTTTGCCCTCACCAAAGAGCTCCTTCAATCCAAGGATATCGAGCTCACGCTCTTCGTCCTTGAAGACGATCTCGAACTATTCGATTACGCCAAAGCGAATGGCAAGATCCAAATCGTCCCCGAATCTTGTCGTAACCCGGTTCGAGATATTCTTTGGCATCAATCTCGCCTTCCTCGCCTCGCCGAGCAACTCAAGCTCGACCTGATTCATCTGCCCAGCTATCGCCGACTCATTCGATCCCCTCGGATTCCAACACTGGGGACGATCCACGATCTCGCCCCCTTTCATTTGACCGGCAAATATGATTGGAAACGCATGATTTACGGGAAGCATGTCGTCCCCTACTTCGCGCGCCAGTCCACTCGCCTGACAGCGGTCAGCCAGTACACGGCAACCGACATCACCAAGTTCTTCGGCATCCCTCAATCAAAGATTACCGTCATTCTCAACGGTCTCGATCACCAACGTTTCCAACCGGCGAAGGACCATGAAGCTGAGAGAGCCCTCCGAGAAAAGCACCAAATCGACGGGCCCTTCTTCCTCTACGTCGCGCGGATCGAGCATCCCGGGAAAAATCACGTCCGGCTTATTGAGGCCTTCAATCAGATGAAGAAGCAAAGTGGCTCTCGTTGGAAACTCGTCTTTGGCGGGAGTGACTGGCACGGAGCGGAGGTCGTTCATCAGGCGATCAAGGCGTCGCCCTACTCTGATGACATCCGCGTGACGGGATTCGTCCCCGACGAAGCCCTTCCCCATCTCTATCGAACGGCAAATGCCTTCGTTTACCCCTCCCTATTCGAAGGATTCGGACTCCCCCCCGTGGAGGCTATGGCCTGTGGTTGCCCGGTGATCAGTTCCGCTAGCGGCTCCCTTGCTGAAGTTGTTGACCAAGCAGCACTAATTGTCGAACCGAAATCCGTCGAAAGCATCACTGATGCTCTAATGAAAATGGTGAAAGATGATACGCATCGTGAGATTCTTAAGAGTCGAGGCCTTGAAAATGCTCAAAGATTTCGGTGGGACAATGCGGCCAAAGCCACCGAGCAAGAGTATCGACGAGTAATAGAAGAATTCGATGCTCAGAGTTGATGCGACCACGATTTAGAGTATTTTAGCCCATCAGAACTGATATAATTGATTTGCCTTTAATGAAAAGGAACACGTAGTGGATCTTACCTCTGATTCAGAATCGCCTCAGCCCGAGTCCAGCCCGGCCAGCGTCGACGCCCCGTCATCGACCGCACTCGGGCTGCCCTTCGATCCGCTTCGGGTCGCCGCTGCGGTAATGCGTGGCTGGCACTGGCTTCTGCTTGCGACCATCGCATTGATTCCCATCGGAGTCACCATCAGTCTCGCCTTCTTCAAGACCAGCTATACCTCCGAAATCCAGCTGATTCGCCGTGGTACCGACAGCGGGTTCCGGGCCACACAATTCGGCAATGCCTTCAAGCCTGGAGAACTCAAAGTTGAGACCCTGGAACCCCTGATGTATTCGGTCAGCCTACTCTCCAAAGTGGCCGCACAAGCCTCTCCTCCAATCTCGGCAAAAGAACTTTCTGGAGCAATTGTCGTCACGCCCGAACGACGAACTGAACTCGTTCGCGTCGCGCTTTCGTCTAAAGTGAGCGCCGAGGAAACCGCTCGACTCGTCAATCTCTATGGGCATGCCGTGGTCCAACTCACCAAAGATCTCCAGCGACAAGAAGCGGAGGAGACAAGTGCGTTCTTGCAAACGGAACTTGCCAACTTGGATCGACAGCTAGACGCCATCAATATCGAGATACTGCAATTCTCCCGGGATGAAACCTACATTGATGGGGACAAGGAGACCGAGGCCTACCTCCGAGATCTGGGCAACATGGAGATCAATCTTCAGGAGGCGCGAATCGAAGAGCAGAGTATCAAGATGCGAATCAACAATCTTCGTGACGCGCTGCGTAAGCACAACCCGGTAGCGACAGAACTTCGATCCGCTCAAGAAAAACTGACCAGCCTGCTGGTACAATACACCGAGAAAAACCCTCTGGTAATCGAACAGCAAGATCACATCGACAAGCTGACAAAACAATTAGAAACCTACGATTCTCCCGACACCGATGATGCCGCATTCACCGGAGCACAAATAAGTGACGCCATCTATCTCGACCTCGTCAAACTGAAGGCCAACGCCGATTCCTTGGTCAATCGGATCAAGGCTTGGGAAGATATGCGGACCAAGCTTCAGGCCAAGCTTGAGCGGATCCCCGGAAAGAACCTCAACCACGCGCGCTTGCAGTCAAAGAAATCGACCCTGGAGGAGATGAGAAACCTAATCTCAGCGCGACAAACCGAAGCCAAAGTCTACGAGAAAAACGCGCTTGGTTACTATCGCTTGTTCGCCGAGACAAGCGCCGAGAGCGCGCTCGTTTCAGGTCGAGGCAAAAAGGTCGCTATCTTTGGTCTCGCATTCGGTGGGCTGGGTTTCGGCCTCACACTTCTGCTCCTGCTTGTCGTTGAACTCACCAACAAAAAGATCATCACCGGTCCCGATCTATCGCGCGTCACAGGACTTCCCTTGCTTGGCAAACTCGAGGCGACCACGGCCACAGAAGGTAAAGGATTCGAACACTGGGCGCTCAAGCAAAACGCCTCCCTCAAAGAATCCCTTGGCCTGTCCCCCTCTGCCTTTCAAGAGATCGCCTTTCTCTCACCGATTCCAGGCGAAGGAAAAACAACCATTATCCAAGCTCTCAGCAAGTCGGACGCGTCTCGCGGACGCAAGGTCATCGCCATCACAAACGCCGGTCATAACGACCAGACAAGTGGGCTGATAATTGATGAAGCCCTGGCACAGCCAGATCGTACGGTCGAATTCTTTGCTGCAGGCAACTCCAATCAAGGTATCCTGTCCCTTACCTGCCCCTCAAACTTCGACTGGACACCGGCTAAACGCGATCAGTGGGACCAATTGCAAAGAGTCTGGCAATCGGACCCCAATCTTACGGTGTTTATCGAACTCCATTCCGACCTGTCAGCCAACTCCATCGTCTTTGCCGAGAGCATGAGCAATATCGTTTGGATCAGTAAGAGCAGCACTCAAACATCGTCACAAGTTGCCGAGGTCACTTCGATCCTAGAACACACGCACTGCCGGATCAAAGGAGCACTGATCAATAAAGAACCGAATCTTTTCGCTGACATCCCGCTCATCGGACGATTCGTTGCGCCGTATTTCGGCATGCTTACCGTTGCCCTCGCACTCGTCGTTCCCGCGCCCTTGTCCACCGCCGATGAAGCGCTTGATCCGAGAAATCAGACGGAGCAACTAAGTGCCAAGCGATCGCGACAGCAACCGGCCGAGTGGCAACGCCGTCTCACCTTAGGGCCAGGCGACACGGTCGATATCGGACTCTACGGCTATCCAAACCACCTCCGGAAAAACGTAATCGTCTCGCCCGACGGCAAGATCAGCTATCTCCAGGCGAGAAACGTGACAGCTAGAGGATTAACCGTAGACGAACTCCGAGCCGCCCTTGACGAACGCCTTGCAGACTATTTTCGTTCCCCACGAACGATGATTATGCCCCGAGAATTTCGAAGCAAGCGCTTCCACATCATGGGGTCTGTAAAACGCTCAGGCAGCTACATCATGAATCGCCCGGTTACCGTGATCGAAGCAGTCGCCCAAGCTGAAGGCATGCGAACCGGGCTCTTCGATCACAACACCATTGAACTTGCCGATCTCGAGCGATCCTTTCTTGTTCGGGGGAGCAAGCGAATGAATGTCGATTTTAAAAAACTGTTTCATCAAGGTGACCTGAGTCAAAACATACTCCTCGAACCCGACGACTACATTTACGTTCCCAACTCTAGTGCCAATGAAGTCTATTTGCTCGGGGCGGTGATGCGGCCCGGAGCGATCGGAATCACCACAGACGCCACCGTTCTCCGACTGATCGCGGTCCGGTCAGGTTTTCTAAAAACTGCCTACAAAGATAAGATTTTGATCCTTCGAGGTTCTTGGGTGGAACCCGAAACCATAATTTTTGATGCCGCCGAAGTTCTCCGCGGCAACGCCAAGGATTTCGTATTGAGACCGAAAGATGTCGTCTTCGTGGCTGAAAAGCCATGGACAAAAGTCACAGAGCTCCTCGACTTGGCAGCACGTTCCTATTTGCAATCAGCCACCGCCACTTGGACGGGAGAAAACATTGGCCCGTTGATTACCCAGCCACTTGTCAGGTGAAACCCTTCAAGCAAACGCTGCTAGCATTGACATGCCTCCTGCTCATCGCAAGCACGGCTTGTCAAACCGGCACAGGTCCCCGTTTTGATCCTTACGCGGACCCAAGCCCATCCAACGCTGAGTTTTCAAAAGCTTCACAGACCAAGAAGCTGCCCCCCGAGATGCTTCAGCCCCCCTTAGAGCCTTTCACGCTCGGTCCTGGGGATCGCATTTCGATCGACATCGTTGAGGACATTTACGGTCCCAGTGACACCGTCGTCGGACCGGACGGCAAAATCTACTACGACCTCCTTCCGGGACTCAACGTCTGGGGCTTATCCATTGATGAAGTTCGCACCCTCCTCGAGAAAGAACTCTCAACCTACCTTCGATCTCCAACAGTAGCCGTCAATACCATCTGGATTTCAAGTAAACAGGTTTGGCTCCTAGGACGATTGGCCCGTCCCGGCGTTTACCCCATGCGTTCGCCAATGACCCTGATCGAAGCGATTGCATCGGCGGGCGGTCTCGACGTTTCTCAATTCACCGGCACGACGGAAGAGCTCGCAGACCTCGAACATTCCTTTGTCATTCGAGACGGCACACTATTGCCAGTCGATTTTCGCCAACTTATTCACTACGGCGACCTTAGCCACAACATCTACCTGAAATCTGGGGACTACGTCTACCTTCCCTCCTCCATGTCAAAAGAGATCATGGTGCTCGGAGCCGTCAATCTACCCAGATCGGTCGGTTTCAGAAACCAAATGACGCTCATCTCGGCCATTGCCAATGCTGAGGACACGACCGAAGAAGCCTTTCTGGCCCAAGTCGCGATTATTCGAGGGTCGCTTAACGAACCCTCGATCGCGGTTGTCAATTTCCACGACATCTTGGAAGGCAAAGCCCCGGATATCCCCCTACAACCTCGAGATATCGTCTATGTCCCCTTTCGGCCTCACCAAAAGCTTTTCGACTATGCAGAACTCGTCGTGAACACCTTCGTTAGGACCGTCGCGGCCAACGAAGGCGCGAACACCGTGTCGGACAGGGCCAATCCTGTTCAATTGAATATCGGGATTGGTAATTAAAAATAACACACTTGAACATTGCACATGCATTCCAATACACAAATCAAACGCATTGCGTCAGCTATCCCAAAACAAGCCCCTTACTGCATTGCACATACATAAACTACTTATAACAAACACTTTAAGACTCTTTTAAAACCTTGGCAAGCTGTCTGCTAATAGGAACAGGATGACAAAAACAACTGATACAACAGGAAGCACAACCAATCCTGCAATGCCTACGCAAACATCAAGTCGCATCATGATTAACCTAAAATCATTCACCTTCTGTGCCGCCCTCGCAGGCTCCTTGAGCCTTTCTGCTCAAACCGCGTCAACGGTTCAATCATCCGCTCGCCCTCAGGGGTTAGATCCCATCGCCGATGTTAATATCGCGGCGACGGATCGCGATTCCTATCAATTCCAAACCGAAGCACTACCGGACATCTTGACCATCGTGAACCAGAAACTCGACGAACAAGCAGCCGTCGATGATTCCCTTCTCGCGATTGATCCGACTAAGTTGACACTTAGCCAAGACGCTAATGTGCGCGTTTACTTCGTCTCCGAGGGAGCAGGCTACCACAACACGCTCGGTATCAATACGACGGGCACAGGCATCAATTCAGGTGATCCCGTCCTCATCTTTCCTGACGCCTCAAGTCGGAATCGATTCATCGCCGAAGCCGCTTCGAATCGGGAAGCTGGAAGAAATAACAGCAACCCACTCGCTCCGGGAGACTTCGTCGACATCGGAACTGTTGAAGCAGGTAGCGAATTAGACTTCTTCTTGATCGCCAATGGCGCATACGGCGGACGGAACGTCTACACCACGGACGCCGCACTCAATCCTGATGGCATCAACCACACCGTGGCCTTAGCCAATGACGACAGCCCTTACCTGATCCTTGGCTTTGAAGATCTCTACGGTGGCGGCGACCGTGACTTCAACGATATCGTTTTCGCAGTCGACATCGGAGCTGCCAACGTTGCCGCCATCACCGCGACCCCTGAACCCGCACTCACCTTGATGCTTGGTCTCTTTGGCGCAGCAGCAACTTGGAGAGTCTACCGAAAACGCCAGAGCGGATCGGCTCTTTCAGCATCTTAAGATGCAACGCTAACCCCACGCTAGAAGCGATGAGCAAGACAAAGAAATACCTCCTCGGAATCTTAGTGCTAGTGGCACTAGCAGTGCTTATCGCAGCCGGAGTTCAGCGCTGGAAACGCAACGTTATTGCCCAACAAGACCTCCAAGCCAAATCGCACCTCAAAAGTCTCATAGAGAACGGCCAATTCGAAACAGCCTGGCAAGCCCTCAAACGTGTTCCGCATCTTTCACAAGATAGCGAGTGGCAATCGCTTCGAGTACAAGCACTCGTCGGAACCAAGAATCTCACAGACCTAAACCAGGTTTTTCAATCGGCCCCTGAAAGCATTCTAGAAAATGAGCGCGCCTCACTTCTTCTTGCCCGATCGTTCAGTCATCAAGGCGAGAACGACTCGTTCGCACAGGTTCAAGATCATTGGAGCAAACAAGCTCACGAAACGAATCTGTGGTTGAGTCTGGACATCGACCGGAAACTCCTTGCGGGCGATATTCCCGCTGCCTGGGATCAACTCTCAGGCATTGCCACAAACAACACCCTGTCGGCAAACCTATTGATTCAGCGTGCATTGATTCGCGCCGGGACAAACACCGTCGCAGCCCTGGAAGATCTTGACCGTGCCTTCGAGGCAGATTCCCGATCCCCCGAACTACGAAGCTTCAGAGGCCAAGTCCTGGAACGCCTGGGCGACAAGCAGCTCGCCCGCATTGAATACATCGCCGCTCACTTGGCCGCTCCCGACAACATCCTCTGGCGTGACCAGCTGGCTGAGTTTTATCGCCGCCACCAACAATTCGACTTTGCCCTATCAACCTGGAGAGATGTTCAGAACACCAATTCCACAGATTATGTCTATCTTAAGAGCCACTTTTGGACACGAGTGACCACCGGCGTAACCCTCACCAATAATTCCTCACTTCCTAATGGCCCGCTCATGCCCTTAGCCACGCTCATTCAAGATCTTCCGAAGGGCACCTTCTGGGACGAATCAGCCTTCCTTTCACTCGCCAATCAAGAAGCGTTCCGCAGCAAGCGCCAGGAAGTCTATTGGCTCTCACTTCTCCAACACCTAAAAGAGGGCGATGAAGCCGCCGCAGCCGAGCAGCTCAGCGAGCGCCCCTTCCGTCAGGGACTCTGGGATGTGTATCTCCATGAGACGCTGGCCTCAATAATCCGCTTCCGCAGTTCTGGACGATTCTCTCCCAACGCCGAATCACCGGCGAGTCGACTCAATATCACTCCCAATCAGCATGTCCTCGTCAGCTTGATCAAACAGTTTCAACGCGAGGAGATCGTCGACGGGAAAACCCCAGACTTATCAGCCAACCTTGAGGCGCTTCTCAAAGGGCCAAACGCCTTCACGGCCGCCTTTCTCGCTGCTGGATGGCGGCAAACGGCGCTTGATTTCTTTCATTCTCGACAGGACGAAGACCTCGCCAACTACCCTTCATGGTTTCACTATGGGATAGGCCAAACCATGCGCTACAACGCATCGCCAGAAAACGCGCTCACCTATCTCCAATCCCAAGCTCAGACTGAAGACATCCAGCTCTTGAGCGCCGAATTGCTCTTGGGCACGCAGCAACGCGATGAAGCCATGAAGCAATTGTCCGTTCTTGCAACCAGCAAAAGTCCCGAAGGCGCCCGAGCGGCCTGGCTCGTAGCCATTGATCACCTCCAACAGAAACGCCTCGAAATCGCAACCGCCTTCATTAGCGGAAACCCAAATTTAACAGATTCCCTCAGAGGAAATGAACTCCGGGCGAAAGCCGCCGAGTTAGCAGGCGACCTCAACAGCGCTGCGGCCCTCTATCAAACCATTGTCGATGACTCAGCCGTCGCCAAGCGATTCCTCGCGGATCAGGCGTTTCGTTCTCAGGATCTTCAGACGGCACGAAGGCATACTCTAGCACTCCTTAATGAGAATCCTGCAGATCTCAAGATCATGGCCAATCTCCGAGCCATCGATGCCGCCATCGAATCGAATCAATGAACCAAAGTGACAAGGCTTGGCTCGCAGGACTCAGTGCCATGGCGCTCTGGATCTGGGCTCGTGATCTGGCTTGGCTGAGTCAAGCCGCGGGCACGCTGCCAATACTTGTGAGTTTGGCTTGGTTTACCTGGCTCGTCTCTCCGTGGCAACTCGCTACCACGCGTCGTCCGATCTCAATGCTTCCCTTAGCGGCATCAGCTCTCTTGATCGTAACCGGAACGATTTCCAACCTCACGATTCTGCTCGCCATCGCCTGGGCCCTTGGCCTGCAGGCCTGGATCAACTCTCGATTTCAATCTCAAACCCGCAACAAAGCCAATCGGCTTCTCTTACTCACGGTCATGGCATTTCCTTGGATGGCACTGGACGGAGATCTCGTCAGCACGATCTTTCGACTCAGCGCCGCCCAATTTTCCGAATCGATTTTCTCCTTCATCGGCTTTGCGGTCGAAAGAAGCGGCACTAATCTATGGATCCAAGGCCTCCCTGTCACCGTCAACGAAGCCTGCTCCGGGCTCGGAGTCCTGCAGGCGGCGATGATCGCTGGAGTTGTCCTCCTTGAAGCGCTTGTCTCGAAGAATAACCACTTCTGGATGCAGGTCCCGCTACTCATCGTGGCAGCATGGACAGCCAATGCCCTGCGAGTCATCGTTATCTCCATTGCAGCCCTCACTTGGGGAACCGAGTTCGCCGCCGGCCCCTTCCATACTTGGGGTGGCATGGGAGTCCTACTCGTCGTCTTTAGTCTCTCTTGGGGACTCATCGAATGGCAGCAGAAACGGACGACTTCATGAAACGTTCGAGCATCGTTCCAACGCCGATCGAATGGGGAGTGATCGTTTTCGGCATCTGGCATTCCCGAGATCTCATCCACGCCTGGCGGGATTCACCGAGAGATCACGGGGGCGCCATCATTTTCGGACTGTGGCTTCTTCCCCTCACCTTCGCCTGGGTTCAAGATCGGACCGTCTTCGGCGACGGAGGACAACTCCGTACACGCGTCAGCATTCTAGCCATCGTTACCATCCTTGCCGGAGCGATCGGCGAGTTAAATGCGCTGGTGTATTGTGGCTTAGCCTTGGCGGTAACAACGGGCACCTTCCAACGCTCGATTCCTCTCGCACTGAGTTGGTGCCTCGCTAGCGTTACCTGGATGCCTGCCTTAAGCTACGCAACAAACGCGTTACCAAACACCATCGTCATGACTTGTAAGTTTGGTTTCGTCATCACCGTCGTGCTATTTCTCTTTATCCACTTTCGAAAACCATCGTTAACGTGACAATTAAATCCAATCAGAACAAAATCCTCGCAGGCCTCCTAGGCATGGCTGTCCTCGTTTCGATCCTCTGGGATTTCATTGATTTGCCCGATGCCTCGGATCGCGTCAAACGCCTCCTCGCCTCCCCTTCAGTCAAAAACCTGACTATCAAATCGATCGATCACAGTCCGACGGAAATTGACATCCTGGGAGACGCGCTGGCGGTCAAGAGTGTCTACCAGATCGGTAACCAGCAATTTCTCGTGTTCGTTCTCGACGGAACCACCAATCGGCAAGCTGTCCACGATCCCATGCATTGTTTTCACTCTGGAGGATGGACAGTCGATCAAACGAGTCAACTTCCCATGGTAAACGGAACGGCCACGGAATTACAGATTCACCAACCTGATCGCAAGACCGAAGTCCTCTTCTGGTATTCTGACGGCCAGGCGCAGCATCCGTCCCCATTCACTTACTGGATTCGCTCCACCTTCCGCCGCCTCACGATGGGTTTCTCAAGCGAAGAACAGCTATTGATCGTGGTCCAGAAACTTTCCCCTCCGCAAACGACCTACTGGAGCACCCTCTTCGATGCCGTCCCTCGGCTCAACGAGATCTAGCAAGCACGCCCCTAGAAACCGAACAACTCGCGATCCTTCTCTTGCAAGTGCCGAACAGAAATGTAAGCCGGAAAGGAATCAGCCCGACCATCATTGACCTGGAGAAGAATATCCGTTCGGCTCCCACTATTCCCAACAACCTCCTGCCAAGGGATCCGAATGTCCGCTCGCCCATCAATGAGCTCCCCCGAATCAATCACCGTTGAGGTATCCGTCTCTGGATCACGCAAGAGCTGCACCTTGTAGCTGGCAACGAGGCCTTCATCCGTCCAACTCCGAGACAAATCGATCTCAAGCTCTAGCCGTTCCCCTGGACGCAAGACCGCTTGCACTGAATACGGATCCGAATAGATAAAGGGCTCGACCGCATAGTTCCCGCCCGATATGACGGCCTCCGATCGATGATGAATGCGGGCTACTGGAGGGATGTGTTCCAGTCCGTGAGCAGTCTCGAGTAATGCGTCAAGGAAAGGGGCGGGCTCAGCGTCAACACGTTCATAGGCTTCCACCGCACTCTCCTGAAGCCCTTCCTCGTTCGTTTGACGCTGCGGGGCGGGCTGTTCTGCTTCGGGGGGCAAGGCGTAGGCCGGAACATGGGCGTCCACCAATTCGGGCACCGTATTTAAAGCGGACTTGAAAAGCCACATTAGTACCGGCACCTGCATTCCTTGACGAAGGATTCGCGTCTTAAGCGCTCTCGGAAGGCTTGCTGCCGCAAAAATCAACGGCTTTAAAAGGCGACTATCCGAACCGGAACGTCCGATGCTATGCAGATAGTAGGGACTGAGAAAAAAGAACTCATCCTGGGCCTCGTCTCCCTGCACCGTGTATGAGGCCACCGCTGGAGAAACAAGCAAGGTATTTGCCTCGAAGAGTTGACGATAAAATGCCCGCGTGAAGACGGGGACTTCCGGACCAACCAAGCGTCGGTACTCATTCCGATTGTAGTGATACAAGAGTTCGGCAACGGAGTAGAAATCGATCACGGACAATCCGTCGCCGACGGAATCAGCTGAGGCCGCTAGTGACTGAACACCGAAGGTTACCCCAGGAGCAAAAACGTCACGACACTCAGCATCATAGGAATCCACTGACTCCAATAGCTCCAATTGAGGATAAAAATCTCGAACGGACGAGTGTCCAAGATCGAAGCTTCGAAACGCATCTTGGGTTAAGCCTGCCGAAAGGTCTGCGGCAAACCAGGCGTTGATTTTGACGACCGCATCGAATCCTGCCTTGTTCTGATAGGGGCCCTGCCAGAAATCAAATTTCAAGGGCGCTAGCGAAGAAGGCGCACTCGCTTCTTTCCAATCTTCGATTGCTCGCACCCCAAAGCACCAAGGGGGAAGCCGGGGGCCGGTACACTCCTCATCGTCAAGATCACAGCCAAACGCAGGGGAGTCGATTCGCTCGCCGATGCGAGTGATGCGAAAAAAGGCCTCGGCACCCGAAGCGTCGATCGAAAACGCGCCGCCGCTCACTCGGCTCGCGATAAGCTCCCATCGCCCCGGACCAATAACGCTTGCCCGCTCTATCTGAAACACCTCTTTATCATTGTCCCACGAGAGCTGAAGCTGGCCGTCTCGGTAGACGAACTCAGTAGCACGCAGCCCAGCACCTGGACAGAGCACTCCAACGACAGATAAAATCGCTACCAAAAACCTGTGACCCGTTGCCTTCACCGCACAATTCAAAGCAGGGAGCATACCGAATCGCCTCTAGCGAGTCAGTAAGAATCAACCTAACACAGCCCCACCCCAAAAAAGGAAAAACCCGTAAGAACTCAAGTGACTAGAACCAAAAACGATCGCGTTCGAAAACAAAGCCTTGCCTCTCTCTCAGATCGCCGAGAGACTCTTTTCCCAACAAACATCGTATTAATCTGCTGGTAACCAGACTTAGTTCTTCAACGTTAAAACGTGCCCAAAGAGGCTCTCCTGAGCAAGGCCTGCTAGGCGACTACTACCTGCAACAATGCCCTCCTTCCATCGCGCATTCATCGATACGCAACATCTGTTGAGATAGTGAAACCTGATAAACTCCCAAAAACCCTGGTCATCGGACATCAAAACCCTGATACGGATTCCATCGTATCAGCACTCGTCTATGCCCAATTGCGGAACCAAATCGATGGCAAAGATCGCTACGAAGGAGTGGCCCTTGGTCCGCTCAACACGCAATCCGTTTGGCTCCTTAAGCAGGGAAACACTAAGCCACCCCGGCAGGTGACAAGCATTGAATTGCGGGTTCGAGACTTAGCGAACTCAACATGCCCGACGGTGCAAAATGATGATCCCCTCGGAAAGGCACTCAACCACATTGCTCGGGACGGGATCTCTACGATTCCGGTGCTCAGCGAAACCGGCAAACTCGAAGGAATCCTCAGTGATCGCATTCCAGAATGTAATTACTTTCACCACTTCAATACGGAAGAATTCCTTGGCATCCTTTTCACCTTGGACGACCTCGTCAAGACCTTCGGTCTTGACGTCTGGCAAGAAGGGGCAGGAGAAAGCACAGGAAAGCTAACACTTGACCCCAATACGATTGGGAATGGTGACATTCTCCTCTCAGGAGTGTCACAGCCGGCTATTGCTGCCGCCAAGAGGGCCGGAGCGGCAGCAGTCATCGTTTGCACCCCGACACCAAAGCAAGACTGGGAGGAGACCCTCCGCGCCACCCCATCCGTCGGGGTCTACCGGTTTACCGGATCACTGATGGCTTTGACGTCACAGCTCTCTCATTGCATTCCAGCCGAGAATGCCATGACATCTCGCTACGCCTTCCTACATCCCGACCAACCGATCAATGACGTTCGGAGCCAAATTCTTTCCAGCGCCTATCCGCTCCCCGTGACCGACAACGATGGCCTTTTCCTCGGCCTCATCTCTCGAGCGGAACTACTGAAGGGCAAAAAGCAAAAAATCATTCTTGTCGATCACTTCGAATCTCAACAAGCGGTCAATGGATTGGCAGACGCAGAGATTGTCGAAATTGTCGATCATCACCGCGTCGGCAATCTCGAGACCCAGCTCCCCATCAGTGTTGACTGCCGCCCGGTCGGTAGCACGGCAACCATCATTGCCCAGCGGTTCAAAGAGCATGCGCTCCGCCCGAGCCCGACTCAAGCATCCTTGCTGCTTGGAGCAATCATTTCTGATACCCTTGCCCTCACCTCACCCACAACGACTGAGAACGATCGGAAGAGTGCTAATGAACTAGCAACGATCGCCTCACTCGACCTAGGTCGTTTCTCCATGCAAGTGCTAGTCCAAGCGGACACCACACTCACTGCTTCCGCAGAGACTCTCGTCAACCAAGATCTCAAAGAGTTTGGCATCAACAAGATTCGCTTCAGCGTCAGTCAGATCGAAACGGTCGATCGCAACAAGCTCACCGAAGACCGAATTTCTGAGCTAAGAGAAGCCCTCGCCACCACTCGAAGAGAGCGGGCATTGACGCTATCATGCCTCCTCATTACCGATGTGCTCCAACAGAATAGCCTCATACTGATCGACGATGCCGATCAACACCGTCTGAGCGAATTAGGTGGCGGAATGGGCGCCAAAGCTCCGATCTGGGAAGGCTGCGTCTCTCGAAAAAAACAGTTTCTGCCGAAGCTCCTTGAGAAATTATCCGAGCTCACGCCTTAGCCCCCCCTCGGAAAACGAATCATGTCACACCCAAGCATGCCGCACATTCCCGAAAAGACTTCACTGATACGAAAAGCGTTTGTCATGAGTATTCACCCTGAGGCTCGGGAGGAGTACATCCGACGTCACAATCCCATTTGGCCGGAGCTCCAATCGGTACTCAAGGAGCATGGCGTGCACAACTACTCTCTGTTTCTTCACCCTGAGACCTACCAACTCTTCGGCTACGCTGAGATCGAATCCGAATCTCAATGGGAAAGCATCGCCAACACTGAGATCTGTCAACAATGGTGGGCCTCGATGAAAACACTTATGCCATCACACGATGACAACAGTCCGGTTTCCGCACCACTCACGGAAGTCTTTCACCTCTGACTGACGGAGAGCAATGTCTCCGTTGAGTTACTAGAATCGGGAGCCCTAGCCCCTTAAATCAAGAGCGAGGACAATATTCGAGCATCATCCTCAACACCGGTAAGGCGCTGATCCAGCCCATGAAAACGGAAAGAGGCTCGTCGATGGTCGAGACCAAGCAAGTAAAGCAAGGTCGCGTGCACGTCACGGAACCGGACAGGATTCTCGGCAATCCAATAGCCCAACTCATCGCTGGCCCCGTAGCTTTGCCCCCCCTTGATCCCTCCCCCAGCTAACCAGATCGTAAACGCTTCCTTGTGATGATCGCGACCGCACTTCTCAGGCGATTCCTCTCCCTGCAGCATCGGCGTCCGCCCAAACTCGCTGGCCCAAACAACCAAGGTCTCACCAAGCAGCCCCCGTTGTTTGAGGTCATGAAGCAGCCCTGCGATCGCTTGATCCGTCGATCGACATTGACGACGTAGTTGCTGGTCTTGCTTCCCATGAGTGTCCCAGGAGGCATTGAACAACTCCACGAATCGCGTTCCTCGCTCTACCAGCCGTCGAGCATGCAAACAATGCCTGGCGAACTCCCCTTCACCATAAAGCTCTCTCACCGCCGCAGGTTCACCCGAAATGTCCATTAGTTCAGGAACTGAAGACTGCATGCGAAAAGCCAGTTCATATTGCTCAATCCGCGTGAGTATTTCACGATCCTGTGACGACTCGTACCGCTTTATGTTTAACCCCTGAATCCCATCAATCATTCGTCGCCGCCTCATACGATCGACATTCTTTGGATTATTCAGAAACAAGACGGGCTCGCCCTCACTACGAAACTCCACTCCTTGGTGAACGCTAGGCAAGAATCCGTTCGCCCAAAGCGCCCGCCCCCCTCCAGGCAAGACACCCGAGATAAAAACCACGTAACCAGGCAGGGCTTTATTCGACGATCCCAAACCATAATTCACCCACGAACCAAGACTTGGATTTCCTCCCCGATTGAGTCCTGTGTGAGCGAGCATCTGAGCGGGACCGTGATTGAACTCCTCAGTCTTCATACTGCGGATAAAAGAAATATCGTCGGAGCATTTCGCAAGATGGGGAAACAATTCCGAAAATGGCGCCCCACTCTGCCCATGCCGAGAAAAGTTATATGGAGACCCAAGAAGCTTGGGATGCCCCCGAAGGAACGCGAATCGCTTTCCTTCAACAAAACTCTTCGGCGCCAGCTTGCGATCGAAGCGCCGCAACTCAGGCTTGTCTTCAAATAAATCCAATTGAGAGGGCGCGCCCACCATGTGAAGAAATATAACCGATTTGGCTTTCGGGGCGACGGCTCGCTTAAATGCTCCTCGTGCCGCGCTCGCCAACACGGATTGATCGAACATCCCTAAACTATCAAGAGCTAGCGCGCCAAGGCCAATGCCTGTACGCGAAAGAAAGGCTCGGCGGTTTAAGGCTTCGACCTGTTGGGGGTAGTTCATCGACTCATCACTCATGCGTTCCCTTCAATTCCGACAAACCGTCTCATGTAGATTCATCAAAACAGTCGCTACGTTAAACCACCCCTCGCTCGCATCCCCAGACAACTGAAACTCCTCCCTATAGATCCTCTTCAGTAGGGCTCGCTCATCGTCACTCGGATAGCGGGCCACCGCGGAACGAAACGCCCATACCAATGCTTGATCGATCCCTCCGGAATCGCGAGACTCAATCCGATTCGCAAACGCTCGAGCCGCGTCGACATACACCCCATCATTCATCAATGTGAGTGCTTGTAATGGCGTATTACTCCGCCCCCGAGACACCACACAGCTCCCCCGATCTGGCGCATCAAACACGGCAAAGCTTGGATAATGGGCACTTCGTCGCCAGACGGTATAGATTCCCCTCCGAAACCCATCTTCGCCCCGATCAACCGGATAACTCATCGGCCCCGCTCCCGCCGATGAACGCCAAACAGTCTCCGGTTGCCAGGGATAAGCCGGTGGCCCTCCCATCTTCAGAGAGAGCATGCCAGCAAGACTAAGGAGTTGATCTCGAATCGATTCGGCCGAAAGCCGATGTCCCGGGTACCGCCACAGGAATTGGTTATCAGCATCAATTTGAAGCGCGCTATCGCGTTCCGCCGCTGCTTGTTGATAGACCGCCGAGCGCACAATGCGCCGTATGAACCGCTTCAATGACCAGTGATCGTCATGCACAAAGGTCTCTGCTAACCAATCAAGCAGCTGTGGATGGCTCGGAATCTCTCCTTGTCGGCCAAAATCGTCTAGCGTCGCCACCAATCCCCGGCCGAATAGTTCTGCCCATATTCGGTTCACGGTCACCCGGGCAATGAGAGGGTTCTCATTGGAAACGAGCCACTTAGCCAAGCCAAGTCGATCGCGAGAGAACTCATCGGAGAATGGGTGCAATCCTGCAGGTGTCGCTGGGCCAACGCGTTCTCCGCGGTTCTCTAGATCGCCACGCTTCAGAACGTGCGTTGGCCGGAACTCACTGTCCTTCATGATCCGCGTCACGGCTTTCGGATACGCATCCCGCATTCGCACGGTGTGATCAGCCTCTTGCATTAACACTCGAGCGTGCTGATCGCCCTCGAGAATAAGCGCCAAGAATTGACGATAGTCCTCCAATTGTCGCTTCGAAGGAATTCTCTTAAACGCAGCCTTTACCGCCGCAGTCTGCTTCTCCTTAGGAACCACGTCTAGAGAGGACTCTGACCAGAGAGGATCCACATAGTTGCGAAGAGACATGACCGCTTGAGCATGCAACTGGGCCCAGTGAGCACGCCGCCGCTCTACATCTCCATCGGAGACAACATCCATATCCGGCCCAATATAAATCATATTGGAACTCCCCATCGCTTGCCCCGCCTGTCGAGTCTCCACCGGCGCTCGATTGAAGAAGGCAAAGAACTGATAGTAGTCCTTAATCGATATCGGATCGTACTTATGATCATGACACTGGGCACACCCCACAGTAAGTCCCAACCATACGCTTCCTGTCGTTCCTACTCGATCGATAATTTGCTTGTGATAGTCCGCTTTCGGGTCGGTTCCTGCTTCAAGATTGACCGGCGTGTTCCGGTGAAAGCCGGTAGCAACCAACTGATCAAACCGTGGTTCCGGCAAAAGGTCTCCGGCTAGTTGTTCAATCGTAAACTCACGGAAAGGAAGGTCTCGGTTGAGGGCATGAATCACCCAATCTCGATAGGCCCAGATCTCGCGTAACTCATCCCGTTGATATCCCTCAGAATCTGCATACCGGGCCAAGTCTAACCAATGCCTTGCCCATTTTTCGCCAAAGGCTGGTGATGCCAGGAAGCGATCCACAGCATGTTCGAAGGCGTTGGGGCGGGAATCGGAAAGAAAGGCATCCAGAGCGTTAACACTCGGAGGAAGCCCTAACAAATCAAGGGAAAGGCGCCGTAGGAGTTCTGCTCTTCCCACAGGAATACTCGGCGACAGGTTTCGATCCTCCAAACGACGTAAGATGAATCGGTCGATTGGTGTTTGGCTCCATGTCTGATTCGAAACCTCAGGCAGGGATGGCTTCACTGGGGCTACGAATGACCAGTGCACCGCTGGCCGCCATCCATCGTCTGGCCACACCGCACCCTCGCGAATCCATTGCTTAAGGATCTTTAGTTCCGTATTCGACAGTGGGGTTTGGTCACGAGGCATTCGCACGTCTGGATCGGCATGTTCCACCCGCTTAATCAGCTCACTTTGTTCCGGATCACCACTGATGATTAGAGTCTCATGGCTTTGACGCGATTGCGCAAAAGGAAAGGAACGGCTAAGATCGAGCCCACCCTTCTGCTGATCCTTGCCGTGGCATTCAGAACAATGCTGATCAAAAATGGGCAGTACGTCTCTTGAGAACACGAGCGTCTCCGCCTCAATCGTCCCCTGACACATCAGATAGATCGCAGGGACAAGCACTAGTGAATACCAAACCATGGATCCACCGAATACTAAGGCCCGCGGAACGTCATAGCAAGTGTTCGAGTCCCCGGGAAACCATGGCATCGAAGGACCTGGTTTTCATTCACCAGCGATTGATCGCTCTTGGTCGCGCTACCGGTCCAAAATTGACAATCAACGAAGACACGGTAGCGTGATTCGAAGCCATATGCGATATCACCCGCTCATGAGCAAACAGCACGCTTTGAAGACGACCAATCGTCTGCTACCAGTGATCATGGTGCTGATTATAGCGGAGGCACTCCTGGCCAGTTCGGAGTCCTTGAAGACGCATCTCTCCCAGCACTGTGTGCCCTGCCATGGGGAGAAGAAAGCCAAAGGCGGCCTCAATCTAACCGACTTGCTCACGGAACAACCACTCATCAAGAATCGAGAACAGTGGAATCATGTGATCGATCTTGTCAAATCCGGTGAAATGCCACCAGAAGACGCCGACGCCCCTACGAAAGAAGAACGGGAAGAAATCCTTCAGCAACTCGATAAAGCGCTCAATCAGTTCAATTTTTCCAGCATCAACAACCCAGGCTTTGAAGCGGCACGTCGATTGACAAATCAAGAGTATAACCGAACCATCAGCGACCTCTTCGGCACCCCGATGAGCCCGGCTGAACGTTTCCCAAGCGACCTTACGGGAGCCAGTGGTTTCAAGAACTCAGCCAACACTCTTTTCCTCCAAACCGCACTCATGGAGCGTTATATCGCTTCGGCTGAAAGCGTGGTCGAAGCGGCCATACCGAGCGACGAGAATGACTGGGCAAGTTCCCCTTCCTTTCGCCAGATCATGATTCAAATGCCATCAGATTCCGTAAGCGCTGAAGAGGCGGCACGCACGGTGATCACCCACTTCCTTCTCCGCGCCTACCGGCGTCCAGCGACAAGCCAAGAAATCGACCAAGCGCTCGCTCATTTCTCATCCATACACCAAGCCCAAGGGGCAAAGGCAGCATTCGTGAGAGCCATCAAGCAAGTGATTCAAGCCAACTTGATCTCGCCAAAATTCCTCCTCCGGATCGAGCGAGCCTCTCAGAGCAGCGCTCCTTTTCGAATTACGGATTACGAGCTCGCATCACGACTCTCCTATTTCCTTTGGGCCACGATGCCTGACGAGACGCTCTTCGAACTCGCCGCCCAAGAACGTCTCCACCAACCTGAGGTCCTTGAAGCACAGATCGCACGCATGCTCACTCACCCCTACGCCAACACCTTAGGGGAAAGCTTTGCGGCCCAGTGGCTTGGATTCGGGTTCATCGGGAACCGAGTAAGACTCGACCCCATCGATAATCCATGGTGCACCGACACGTTGATGAACGCGATGAGAGAAGAGTCAGCACTCTTCTTTACCTCCATCGTCCGAGAAAACCGCACTCTCAGTGAACTGCTTACTGCCAACTTCACCTTTCTCAACGAAGAACTAGCCTCCGAGATCTATGGCCGGACAGATATTAAAGGGTCAGCCATGCGCCGAGTCGCCCACGACAATCCCAATCGCGGAGGGATTCTTACCCATGGTAGCCTCATGGCCGTTACCTCCAACTACAAAGACACCAGCCCCATCAAACGTGGCAATTGGATTCTCGAAACGGTTCTCGGCAGACCGCTCCCTCCCCCGCCACCAAACGCAGGCGCCTTCAAAGAAGAGGTCGAAGAGGACGATAGCCTCACATTTCGTCAAAAAGTTGAGATGCATTCCAGTGATCCGAGTTGTCGGAGTTGTCACAGTAAGATAGACCCTATGGGTTTCAGCCTAGAAAATTTTGATTATTTCGGCCGCTGGCGAGACAGCTACCGGGTCCGAGTTCTTGAACGAAACGACGACGAAGCGCTGCTACTCGTTTTTGCGATGCGTTCACTCGACGAAACTACCCTCAGTCAGCGGATCGACGCGATCGACTCAGGGCCCGACGAACGAGCGGAGATCCGAACTCGCCTTGCCAAATTACGGAGTTTGGATGAAGACGCCCTCAAGCGAGAAATAACCGAAACGCTCACTCCCTCTCGACAGAATCGGCTCATTCGTCTCCTAGAATGGTTAGAGATTGAATTCGAGGATCCTGACCATGAGGAAATGCTGGCAAAAATGGAACGAGGGATCGAGACCCTCAGATCTGACAGCGAAAAGAACATCGAGGCACGAATCTGGGGGCTCAAGGAATTAACGGAGGAACATAAGAAAGAGCTACGCGGTCATGTCTACGAGATCAGAGCGGCGACAGACGATCAAGTCGCTGATTTCTTCGAAGACGACATTGACGAAATCATTGAGCTCCTCGAGATCATGGAATTATTTCCCGAAACGCCCTCTTCACCCTCGCAGTTTCAAGCACTTGTCAAAGCCCTCCGAAAACTCACCAGCACTGAATTACGAGAAAGGATCTCTCGCCTCGAAGTGCCTGAAGCGGAAAAAGAAGAAATCCTAGAGGGCTCCAATTATTTTCGGAGCATACCGGAAACATCGCTTGCTGAATTTCTCCAACATGAAATCGATGAAGCCTTCCAATCTGAAGTGACGGATATTCTTCTTGAAATGAATCTCCTCGAAGACAGCGAGCGCCGCGCTGAAAGACGTCGCCGACAGTTTGAGCGCAAACCGATCACTGCCGAAGCCACCTTACCCGACGGCACCCCGTTTCAAGGCCCCCAGGGACTCAAGCAGGTCATCCTCAGCAAACACAAGACCGACCTCGCCCGTCAACTAACATCCAAAATGCTGGCCTACGCCCTTGGACGCCAATTAGAGTACTATGACGAGGCTGCGATTCGCACGATCATCACAGCGATGAAGGCGGACGATTTCCGAATGCACGCCCTCGTCAGAGGTATCGTCAACAGTTTCCCCTTCCAATTCAAACAGCAGCCTGGATCCAAGAACGCGTTATGATTCGCTCCGTGAAACTAAGTCGACGCACCATGCTACGCAGTCTTGGGGCTGCAATCGCCCTTCCCGCGCTCGACGTGATGCGACCACTGCACCTTGCCGCCGGAAGTACAGAGAAGAAGACAAATCGCGTGGGGTATTTCTATTTTCCAAATGGAATCCCTCGCGGCATCTGGCATCCAGAGAAGACCGGACCAAATGGAACACTACAAGAGCTCAACGAATGGATGAGTCCACTGGAGCCTTTCAAATCAGAGCTCATTATCCCATCGAATGTTTGGACTCCAAAAGGGAACGGACACGGAGCAGGCACAGCCACCTGGTTAACAGGACACGGTTATAGCAATCGAGAGGTCAATGCCGGGGGAGTCTCAGTCGATCAGCTAGCTGCTGAAAAAATAGGAGATCGCACACTGCTCCCGTCCTTGGAATTATCGACAAAAGGTGAAGGATATTTCTCAAACTCACTTCCGAGAAACACCATTTCCTGGACTCGCAGTGGCATCCCATTAACCCGAGAGATCGAACCTCGAGCCGTTTTCGATCGCATGTTCAGACCCCCATCCGGCGGTGCAACGAACCGATCGGTGATGGATCTTGTGCTTGCCGATGCCAAATCCTTGCGGGGTCAAGTCAGCCAAGCCGACCAGCACCGATTAGATGAGTATTTCGAATCCATTCGAGCATTAGAAAAACGCATTGAATTTGCCGAACTCCAGACCGAACGCATGAAGGCAGATCAGGCATTAACTGACTCGCTCATCCGCCCCACTTCTGGAATTCCGAGTGACCACGAAGCATACGTGCGTTTGATGATGGATATGATCGTCCTGGCATTTTGGTCCGACGCCACACGGGTAGTGAGTTTCATGCTCGACCACGGGCAATCAAATCGCTACTTCAACTTTATTGATGGTGTCAAAGGAACGTGGCACGCCCTATCACACTACGGAAACGCCTCCGGCAACACCGAAGACGACGATGGGGCAACCCGTTGGGACTCGGTGGACACGAAACGAGCGATGTACGCTGAAGTCGTCCGCTGGCACCACAGGCAGTTCGCCTATCTTCTGAATCGTCTCAACTCGATCGAAGAAGCCTCAGGTGGAACTCTTCTGGACAACTCAATGCTTCTCTTGGGCAGCAGCCTTGGAGATGGAGACGCCCACGACGAAAACGATCTTCCCACCCTAATCGCTGGGGGAGGTGCCGGCACACTAAAAACAGGACGCGCCCTTTCGTTTGAGTCGAAAACGGACCTTTCACAGATCCACCTTTCCTTTCTGAATCGACTAGAGATTCCAGCTAAACGCTTCGGAACAGCAAGCAGCGTGCTCGACGAACTGAGTGGCTAAGAATCACTCCCCAGCAGCTTCGATCATTCGCTCAACTTCTCGGAGTAACTTATTCGGACTGAAGGGCTTGGCGAGATAGGTCGCGGTGCCTTTTTCCTCCACTTCGCGTCGGGTCGTTGATTGACCGATCCCGGTTAACAAGATGACTGGAATAGACGACGTTCGAGCATCCTGTTTGAGGAGATCAAGGGCCTCGACCCCATCCATTTCCGGCATCAGAACATCCATAATGATGAGATCCGGAGAGTCAGACGTCGCAAGATTGATCGCTTCACGACCATTGGTAGCCACCAACATCTTAAAGCCCCCCTTTTTCAGAGTAAATTCGATCAATCGACGAATATGCGCTTCGTCATCAACAATTAGAATCTTCTTACTTTGTTCGTCTGCCATTACTCTGCTCGTTGTGCCGCCAAGATAAACGTCATGTCATCGCGCGACGCAGCGTCTCCCATAAATGATTTCACTTGTTGTAGCAAATCTCGCTTCAATGCCTCTGCCCCTTCCGAAGAGCCGCACTTGGAATGAGCCCACGCTTGCAGTCGATCATCTCCGAACTGTTCTCCTAAGGCATCGGCAGCCTCGGTGATCCCATCAGTATAGACCAGAATGGTGGTCTCACCAGTAAGCTCCAAGGCCCCTTCAGAATAGCAGGTATCTTCCAAAACACCTATGGGCATACCATCGGGACATACCACCTTGATCTGATCCTGATCTGAGATCGCAAACAGCGCAGGACAATGTCCAGCATTCGACACCTTAGCCACTTTGTTCAGCGAGTCTACAAAAACCACCTGTGCCGTGATGAACATATCAACCCCAGAAAGATCATCGTGAAGAATGCGATTCACGGTAGTCATCAACTTTGCGGGTTCTCGGGAATGCTCAGGTAAGGCACGGATGAGACTACGTAAGATTGCGGCAAACAATGCAGCGGGAATTCCCTTCCCCATCACATCCGCAATCACCAGAACAAAACACCCATCGCCCAAAGAAATCACATCGTAAAAATCCCCGCCTACCTCTCGAGCCGAATCACAAAGTGCGGCCAGTTCAAATCCTCCCAATTTCGGCAATGCTGCCGGCAGCAGCGAGCGCTGGATATTCTGAGCAATTTCCAACTCGCGAGTAAATATCCCCTTAGAGATACGTTCTTGTTCGTAACCAACATTAACGATTTGGATTCCCAAGAATTCCGCGAAGGTATTGATAAAACTTATCTGTGCCGCCTTGAAGGCCTGGCCTGCTTGAGAACGCCCCACACTCAAGACCCCGAGCAACTCTTCATTGAGATAAATCGGATGAACAATCACGTGGCAATTCTCTGCGATCGCCACTAAGGGTTCGGTTTCCGAAATAGCATCCTCAGCCCCTAGCCATTCGTCCTGTCGACTTTGGACAGCGGTCAACTCGATGCCGCCGGCATCACCTCCATTCCTGACACGTAGGTCGGTCAGGACAAGATTTTCATCGCTCGCCACTAACAGGGCCAGGCGATCTTCATTAGAATAGTACTGGCGAAACACATACCAATCGGCCTCCACAATTTGAAGCACATGATCGATCAAGCGTTTGGCAAATTGCTTCGTCTCTTGAGATTGCCCAAGCTCGGAGGAAAAATGAAAAATAGCAGAGAGACTCTCATAGCAGGAGGAAAGCTCCTCTGTCATCGCGTCTAAGGTTTCTTCCAAGCTTTGGAGTGCAGCTGATTGATCCCCAGCAGGCTCAGAAGCGCCCCCAGCGAGCTTGTTCAAATCAAGATCCTTAACGCTACGCCGGATCGTCAACGTATTGCCCTCTTTTCCCCGTCGATAGTCCGATGATTCAGCTAGCGACTGGATCAAATAGATTCCTCGCCCCCCTTCGGAATCAGTCCCTGGCAGCGCTGCGTTCTCTGGCCACTCGATCCCCTCTGTGTGATCATGAATGGACACCGTGATCGATTTCGAAGTAACGACCACATCCACCTCAACCGATTGCTCTCGACTGGGTGCAGAAACATACTCGACGGCATTGTTGATGCCTTCAGCAAGAATCAACTCCCATTCCATCAATTCACCATCCGGCACCCCACAGTCTTGAAGGAACTGCTTGATAACCAGGCACCCTTCTCGAGCAGCATTGAGATCGCACGGAATGCGGAGTTGCTTTCCGATTACTTGCGATTGTTGAATTTCTTCGATCATCGAACAGTCTCTTCTCATCCAGCTGATCCCCTATTCACCGGGCAAAAACTGAAGGCGGTCACAATTCCTTGAGGAGTGCCGAATCACCCTGTGAAAACCAAAGGAAGCCTATGTCAGCGGCCTATCATAGTAAACTCATTTCATAGCCCCCTGAAGCAAGGAATCACTTCTCTCAAGAGACGACACCGAGGATAGAAAGCCCCCTCTCTTTCCAGCCCAAATCGAGACCGAACGAGAACACAACTTTTCTACTGCAAAACCCGACCAACAGCGTTAGTTTCCTTTAACTAGATTGGTTTCCATGCGGAATGATCGCAATCGGCTAGCAATGAAAAAGCAAGGTTCCAGAGCTCAGGCGGGATTCACTCTCATCGAATTACTGGTCGTTATCGCCATTATTGCCATTCTCGCCGGCCTCCTGTTGCCAACCCTGTCCCGCGCCAAGGCAAAAGCCCAAGGCGTCAAGTGTTTCAGCAATCTAAGACAACTTACTCAGGCCTGGATCTTCTATACTGACGACAATCAAGATTATCTCCCTGCAGCCAGCGATCCTCGCGAAGCCCGAATACCAAGTCGCTTTCCTCCTGTTGCTCCTGCATGGGTCAATGGTTTGATGAACTTCATCCCCGAAAACCGCTCAAACTGGGATCCCAATCACGACATCCGCACCAGCGTTCTATGGCCCTATCTAACCAGCGAGGGCGTCTTCAAATGTCCGGGAGACAAGAGCAAGATCCAAGTCAACGGCAAGCTCCTTCCCAGGGTACGATCCATGGCGATGAGCTTGCATTGCGGCGGTTGGGGACTGAGCGAACGGTCCGATCCTGAAGGCTATCGAATCTTCCTGAAATCAAGCGACTTTAACTACACCAGCACCTCTCAAAGTTTCGTTTTTATGGATGTCCGCGAGGATATTATTAATTTAGGCAATTTTTGGGTAAAAATGACCGGCTACCCCAATGCCCCGGAAGAAACTCGCTACTCAGATTTACCCGCGAGCTACCACAACGGGGGCGGAAACCTCTCCTTTGCTGATGGCCACGTGGAGTCAAAGCGCTGGACCCATCCCGACACAACGCCACCACTCGTCAAGGGAAGTTGGCTCGAGCACGTGCTCGATTCAGGCTGGGCTCAGTCACCAAACAACCCCGACATCATCTGGCTTCAGGAACGAACCACCCGTGCTGTACAGTAGCACTGGTGCCCACCCTTCAAGGAAATCGAACGGGAACAATTTGATTTTTGCGCGACAGATGAAGAATTCAGCGGACCGCATAATTCCTCTGGCATTCACTGACTTGATCACTAGCATGAATATAACTATACTAAGCTCACTCTCGTTACTGAAAGCGAAGTAAAGAGCTACGTGACGATAAAAAGATCCTCAAATGGATTACTATTTCCACTGTCCTTCGTGCAAGTCCAAGCGAAGCTTTAGCACCGTTATCGAGCAACGATCGGGGCTATGGCTCTTCTTACTGCTGATAGGCATGTGGATTGCAGCGTTTCTTCTTGCGGGGGCGCGGCGAGGCCTCGTTCAATGCGATGACTGCCGCTTCATCTTTAGACAGCCTCCCTTGCCCAATTCGCCCCTAACCAAGTTCACGCATTGGATCATCTTCGTGATATTCATGGTAGTATTCACGATCATATTCGCCGAAATCGGAGCCTTTGATTCATCCTCCGTGCCGGAGATCAAAGGACTCTCCTACGTCGAATCCATTATCTCGAATCACTTACGGCTATTCATTCTTGCCACCGCGATAGCGTGGGTGACGATCCTGATTTCCTGCATTCTCACCAGCTACTTTTCAAACCGAGTATTTCGTCAAAACCACTCCCTCCGGATCTATGTGGAGTCTTACGAACCCCCACCCAATCAGTCAAAGGATCAGGGCACACAGCCCAGTGAGCTAACTAAGTCTTCCCAACAAACTTAATCGGAAGAATCGCTTCATCAAACAATGGGTTGCCCCCGTCGGGGACGGACGATACCCTTCGTCCCAATGAGCATTGTTCGAAGATTGGATCACACACGTTACCGGGTTAATGACCTGGAAAAATCAGTCAAGTTTTACCAGGAAGTCTTGGGCCTTGAAGAGGTCAAACGACACAAGTCACCGCGGGGTTCTGAACTCGCCTTCCTGAAAGCTCCAGAAAGTGACGAGCTCATCGAGCTCTGCCATTTCCCAAACAGTGGCCCCGTCGAAGTTCAGGAAGACCTCACCCATCTCGCCTTCATCGTCGACTCACTCGAGGAATTCGGCAAGCACCTCGATTCGATCGGCGTCAAGTTTTCGGATGGCCCAACGATGAAACCGGACGGTAGCGGTGGCTTTGCCTTTGTTGATGCCCCAGAAGGCTATGAAGTTGAGTTAATTGAACGGCGCTAGCCCCAAGCAGGCCAGCACAAGGAACATTTCTTACAAGCTTGCCACCCGAGGCGCTCAGGCCCAGTGCCCGAGGCGCCTTTTTTCGTCTTAACCTACGAAGCCCCAAGTCCTAGCGTGGCGAGACGACGATTCAAATTCTCCATATTTGAAAACTCAGCCATGATTCCTGGAAAATCGGCCAGGAGGCGATCTGTGGTCGGGACTTCCCCCCAGGATGTCACCATGAAGGGCTCAGCGGCTATTCCAGCAGGCAGCCCCAGCTCTTGGTTTTGCCTATCGAAGCGCTCTCTCATGACCTGTTTCCATTCCTCAAAGGATTCCGGAACAGACATCTGATGCCGCCCCACCCAAGGCAGCCACTCCCGAATTTGCGATTGATGGCACCAAGCCATCTCGCAAATCGTTTCAAAAGCAGCTTCAACATTGACCACAAAATCATAAGGATTCGCCCCCGCCATATAGGCATCATAGGTATTGAGTATTACCGGAACCTTGCAAGGCATGGACTCGACATCAGGAGACGGATAAAGATCGATATAGGCATGCGGAACATTGATCATGTAAGCCACATTCCTTACCGCTTCAGCGACGGCAATATGATCCATATGAACGCCAGCCAAAGGGTCTTGAGCCAAGGGCGGGCAAAAAAGATAGTCGGGTTCAAACGCTCGAATCGTTTTCCACAGCGCCGCGACAAACGCTCGATCAACCACAGGATTCGCCTCTCGCCGGAGGGTCCCATCAGGTAGCCTCAGGCGCTCTACCTCGTGCCCACCAATTTGAGACGCTGATTGCTGCTCCTTCCATCGCATCGCACGCGTTTCCTCGAGGCTGCGAAAATGGTGACCTACGGCACCGTCCGTACAGACGACAAGTTTCGTCTGAGCCCCCCCGGAATTTTGCCCAATAATTCTATCAAATGTCCCAGCAGCGACGAACTCGAAGTCATCGAAGTGGGCATGGATGCACATTAATTTCATTTCAACGGCAGGCCTTCACGTTTCGCTCGGCTCATCGGTTTCCCATTTGGGATAGACAGCTGGATCCAATTGTCCGCGACGGATCATGTCTTGAAGATCTCGAATAATCGTCCTTCGAGCCACGCGAAACTCCCGGGCAAGAGCCGAGATATTGGGGCGCTTTAACGAGTCGTCCAAGCGCTCCTTAATGTGATTCTGTCGACTCAGCCGATCAGTTGAACGACTCAAGAGCGATTCGATGTCTGATCGTTTTGATCGCTCCAGGGATTCAAATTGTTTCACCACCTCAGTCTCACCGCACTCACTAATCGCCGTCAAAATCACCTTCCTGAGAGCCTCTATATCAACCGGCTTCGTGAGACAGTAATGGGCCCGGCGTGGGCCTTGTAAGGCACTTATCTGGTCATGCACCTCCAAGGCCCCAGAAACGATCACGATAGGCACATGCGGCAAGAGTTGCTTGAAATCAGCGAGAAATGAGAGTCCCTCCTCCCCTGAATCGAGGATGTGATCTAACAAGATGAGATCCGGCACTTTGCCGGACAAGATCTGAAGCGCCTCACTGCCCGTCGTCGCCCGAAAGACATCAAAGTCTGACAGGGAGTCTTCATAGATCTCATACTGCAGATCCTCGTCTTCAATGACTAGGATTTTGGCCTTCGACATACGCTAAAGATATAGATGCCAGCCGACAGTTTTTCAACCTTGGATAAAGTGCTTTGTCGCCGAGCATCGAAATCCATTCCCGGACGACCATGAGAAGCATCCCAGGATCCTAGTGCATCTCAACGCGGCAGTCGCCGATCCCACCTCGGAAGAAATTAAACTGCACGTTTGGATGATCCCCAAGCAAAGACATGGGAACAGCAGAATCGATCAAGCGCTTCGCAATCATCAAAGTCGTCAAGCGCTGTCCGAAGGCATTGTCATGAGTCCCGGCGTGCCAAATCGAAACCTTCTCAGCCTTCCAAGTTTCAAGCGGTCCGACCGTTATTGCTTGAGTTGGGACCATCGAGATATTCCCTCCACCCGATGTTCGGGCGTTTTGAGCAATTGTCAGCGGATGTAAATCAACCACTCGCGTGCCGAGCTTTCGGTAGAACGACGCCGGAGGGGGTTCATTCTTGAACTTTCCCTTCCTCGGTAAGGGGTCGTTAAAAGCCCAGTGCTTCACGTCGCCCTGCCCTCCTTGCATGACAGCACAACGGGCACCATCCCACGACTTCTGATAGGCTTGAACATCAGCTTTGGGAAAGTGGAGCTGCTCATCGTGCATTCGCAGCGATCGCCGAATCCGATTGAAGCACAGCTGTCGATCCGCGCGCTCAAACGAGAGCGGATGATCGGCTGAGACCTCGGAACCCTCGTGATACCATTCGTCCATCCCCCAAAAATGCCCCGACCGGACATCCAGATTTAAGTCATTGACCAATCGCGCGACCAGAGGCAATTGCTCGGTGGGACCGATGGGGCCACAAATTCCCACCGGATTATCCGCCGTTGATTGCTTCCAAGCATCAATGTACTCCAGCGCCTCGGCCAAATAGAAGTCCTCAAGCGTGTCATAAAAGACAACGCGGAATCCGGGGCGCGATAGTCCCCGCATCTTTGCCGGCGTGAGCGAAGCCGCATCTGCAACAATCGCATCATCAAGGGTCGTGTAGTCCCACCAATCGGGGGCGATCGCGCTTAGTTTCCTGGGCATGGGCTCACTCTTTTGGATAGAAAGTTTTCGGTCAAGCCCCTTTCGAGACGAATCAAAGGGCCACTCAAATAACTGCTGAGGGGAAATAAGTTTGCTCGCCATTTCCACTTCTCCCTACTACACTCCCTTCCATGAACCCCTCTCGCCATCCGGCCTTCTGGGCAAGAACTCTCTCGATTTTACTCCTTTTCACCACCATCGACGCCTCATTGGCTCAAACCGAAACGTTTGACTCGGGGACCGACGATGGTTGGACCCGCTTCAGTCCCCTCGATATCGTCGGGGCATCGTCCATCATAACCTTTCCTGACGATCCTGCTGACGGAAAGGCCTATCGCTTTCAAAGCCCTGCCCCCCCGGTTCCGGATGCAGGGCCGGCTCGTACCTTTACGTTTCGCGACGAAAGCCTGTCGGATTTCTACGCGGCGACGGACATCCTCGACTGGAACAATGACGTGGATCAAGCCTTTGGGATCCTGTTCAGAGCAACAAGCATCGGCCTTGGCCAAACACTGGGATACGTCTTTAACTACGACCCTCAACAGGCCTCAGGTGGCAGAGGCCAAATCCAGTTCAACATCGTCACTGGGGAAGCCGCCGCTGGTACCATTGGGGCCGCCAACCTCAGCCTGGAACCGGGCGAGAGCTACCGCTTCGTCATGGAGGCGATGGGCACGGAATTCAAGGCCCGCATTTATGATCTGAAGAACCTCACGGCTCCCATCGCTAGTTTCCATGCCACCGACGACTCTTACGGAGCGGGATCGGCAGGCTTGTTCAATTTCTATCGAGGCGGCGAAGTCACTGACAGCGATCTCGGCATTGCCGATACGACCTTTGACAATTTCAATACTGGGACCAGCGACGATCGCGTTCCGGCCCCAGGAACATGGCGAGGGATTGAAGGCTGGCCCCACATATTGAATCTAAGTCCATTGCATCGAACGACCTTTCACCCTGTCGATGAGGGCATTCAGTTCACAATCAGCACGCTAGACGAACAAAGCGTCGACCTCGAGCGGGTCACGTTGACTCTGAACGGACGGGACATCACGAGCAGCATCATCGGGCAATCCAGCGAGAACGGTCTCCAGGTCACAAGCAAAGCGCTTCAGCCCAATACCGTTTACGAGGCACGAATCGAAATCACCAACAATGAAGGCCCAGCAGCGATCACTGAGTGGACCTTTGATACCTTTTCGGATGCCTTTCTCAGCTCGGAAGCAGTCGAAATCATCGAACTTGAAGATTACAACTTTGACGGCGGTAAATTTGTCGACAATCCAGCGGTTTCCGGCTTCCTAGCGAACGGATCCGGAGTCAACGCCAACGAAGGTTACGTCGATCGTGAAGGCGAGCCAGAGATCGATTTCTTCGATCACTCAGCTGGCCCGGCAGGGGACGACAAGGCCATCTATCGCTCTTTCGACCCGGTTGCCACGCAAGCAGGCGCCTCAGAAACAGGCTCTGCGGAGGAATTCAGTGGTCCGGATCCAGCTATCAACGACACCATCCGTAGCCAATACAGGAACGTCGGCCTCACCGAAATCCAGGTAACCAATACGGAAGGCGGCGAGTGGCTGAACTACACTCGAGAATTCGAGACTGGGGACTACCAGGTCTTTTTGCGCGGAGCGGGTCGAGCGACCCAAGAGATTCATCTCGATGAAGTCATTGGCAATCCGACAGAACCAGATCAGGCAACCAATCGCTTAGGCACCTTCACGCTCCCCAATATGGGTATGGAATTCAACTACCGATTTGTTCCCTTGTTAGACTCGAACGGAGCGCCCGTTCGACTGGCACTGTCGGGCACCAAGACCCTCAGAGTGACGATTGGCACTGAACAAGAAGACCGCGTGAAGGAGACGACCGCTCTCAACTACCTCGCCTTCGTCCCGGCTACCGAAGAACCTGGCAAGGCCCTCATCGTGACGACATCAGCCCAAGTCGAGGGTCCCTTCACAAGTGACTCGACGGTGCAACTGAGAGAGAATCAGATCACGCTCCCGCTATCTGCCGATCAACGTTTCCTCAACATCTCAAGCCAGAACGGAACACCTGTCAGCATCACAAAAATAGAAATCATCAACGGTTCCCTCGTCATCGAATACAGCCTCTAAAGAAAGCAGCCTGAAGCACACAGAAACCGAAAAACTCCGCCAGTGAACAGCTACTCCTACAATCAGTAGCTATATTTTTTTAAATCTTACTTGCTATAGTTTTTTAAATTGTTAGGTTTTTATCAACCGATGAAAAACCTAACAAATTTGTCTAAACTTCAAAAAACACTCAGCATAAACGCGGTATTTTCTGGACTAAGCGGAATCACAATGGCGCTCGGTTCGGAACCACTAGCTCGGTTTATGAACATCCAGTCCCCGATCCAGCTAACGATGACCGGGATCAATTTAATCGTTTTCTCCGGTTTTCTAGCCTGGCTCGTTCGGCGGCCAGCAATGCCTCGAGTTCTTGTCTGGGGTGTGGTCATGAGTGACCTTGCTTGGGTTCTACTCAGTGTCGCTGGTCTTGCGATGCTACCCCACCAATTGAGCACTGCTGGCTTCCTCCTCGTTGTCGATGTTGCAGCCATTGTTGCCGGATTTGCCCTGGCCCAGATTTTCTTCCTGACTCGCACCTCCCCGACAAGCGTCGCCACTCAATAAGTGTTGGTTTCCAATTGCGAGGACCGCTCGGTTTTCGGAAGATGGGGCCATGCACAACTCGATCAAACGGATTGTCGTCATGATAGGCTTGGCCCTGATCGGATGCACTAGCACCGCTGCAGCCGATCGTAAGCCGAACGTGATTCTCATCTATACCGATGACCAAGGATCGATCGATCTCAACTGCTATGGGGCGACGGATCTTCATACCCCGCATCTCGATGGTCTCGCCAAACGGGGTATCCGGTTCACTCAATTCTACGCCGCAGCCCCGGTCTGCTCGCCGTCTCGAGCAGCCGTCTTAACCGGACGGTTCCCTCAACGAGCCGGCGTTCCTGGCAATGTTAGCTCTCAAGAAGGGCGCCCGGGAATGCCAGCAGCCCAGTTCACCATGGCCGAAATGATGAAATCTGGAGGCTACAAGACCGCCCATATCGGGAAATGGCATCTCGGCTACACCCCTGAGACCATGCCCAACGGCCAAGGATTTGATCATTCCTTCGGCCATATGGGAGGATGCATCGATAATTGGTCCCATTTTTTCTACTGGGTAGGTCCCAATCGCCATGATCTTTGGCGTAACGGCACGGAAATCTGGGAAGACGGTCGATTCTTTCCTGAGCTAATGGTTGAGGAATCAAAATCCTTTATCAACGACAACAAAAGCGATCCATTCTTCATCTACTGGGCTATCAACGTCCCCCATTATCCCCTCCAAGGTACTGACAAATGGCGCGATTTCTACAAAGATCTGCCAGAACCGAGGAAGATGTACGCTGCCTTTGTTTCAACGATGGATGAAATGATCGGACAGCTCTTCGGGATTCTCGATGACGCCGGACTGACGGATGACACGATGATCATTTTTCAATCGGACCACGGTCCTGTCTCTTATACACATCTGACGCTGCCGACGAGCGATCTAGTGTAGAT
>OJGU01000101.1_pt1 | contig 58545 bp, 50 predicted proteins | sample 1594741 | NCBI WGS metagenome assembly OJGU01 (sample SAMN05416841, study PRJEB24817) | seawater metagenome | isolation source: Sea water | place: Canada:Atlantic | collected 2013-07 | reverse complement strand
CTACACTAGATCGCTCGTCGGCAGCGTCAGATGTGTATAAGAGACAGCAATATGATAACTCATCTTGTTGAAGGGGACAGGATTTTCATTATTAAGTTATTTAGTGGAGTATATAAAAAACTTATTGTAGATAAATTACAAAGTAGTGTTTACTATTTCAAGTATGCAGATTTGGATGGAAACAATTTGGTAAATGCTACTGTAACTAAAACGAATCATGGAGGACAAAATTTTGGTTATTATTCAATTCAAAATCAACAAGAATTAAGTAGAGAACCGGCTTCAAATTCTTGGGATTTGCTGTTTACCAAATATGTAACCGATTTAGGTGGAGCAATCTACTACGGTGTAACAGGGGTACTTGCTAATGTTGGTGCAAAAGTAGCACAGGTAAATAATGTGTCAGATGTAAATACCGTTTCTTATGTTGGACAAAACTACACCTCTGATATAGGTGCAATAGGTTACGATTGGAAAACATTTAACATGACTACTTTCCAATATGATATAGAAGATAGCTTAGTATATTTTGTTGAAACAGTAAATTCTGAAATTTATAAAATTATATTTATTGGGTTTGGAGGTAGTGCTAATGGCAATTATATTTTCACTAAAGAATTAGTCGGGACTGTAGGTCTTGAAGAAGAGTTGTCTCAAAAAACCATATTAAATGTTTATCCTAATCCAGCAAAAGATGTTGTTAATGTGATATTTAATGCAAATACAAATACAAATCAGATTTCAATTATAGATATTACAGGTAAAGAGGTTGTTAAACAACAACTTAATTTGGGGATAGGATTAAATAAAACAACTGTTTCACTAAATAATTTAAATGCCGGAGTGTATTTCTTATCAATTATTTCAGAAAATAAAATAGAAACACAAAAATTAATCATTCAATAATCAATTTCAATGTCAGAATTCTCCATGTCCTTTTTAAACAAAAGGCTTGGAGAATTTATAAACTTAACTAAAATCGGAAACTATGAAAAAAATAATTAATTCATTATTGTTGGTAACAGCTGTTGCATTATTCTCTTGCGGACAAACCAATGAAAATAATACAGTTGAAAATAAAGAAAAGAAAATAGGTGTTTTATTGGTAAATCATGGTTCTGTTGCTGAGTCATGGAGAAACATGTTGTTAGATGTAGAAACACAGGTGAAAGAAGAAGTATTAAAAAATCCTAAGATTTCTAAGATTACAACTGCTTTTATGGAATACACCGAACCATCAATAGCAACTCGTTTAAAAGAGTTTGATGAAGAAGGTTTTGACGAAGTAGTGTTGATACCAATTTTTTTAACAGTTAGTTCTCATTATTCACATGACATTCCTGTGATATGTGGTTTACAGGCAGATCCTAAAATTCAAGAAACTCTTAAAAAAGAAAAAATAGAAGTATATAAAGCCAATGCCAGAGTAACTATTACACCTCCATTAGATTACACTACTATTTTAAAGAAAAATGTTGAAAGAAGAGTAAATGCTTTAAGTAAAGATGCTGAAAACGAAGCAGTTTTATTGGTTGCTTATGGTGATGCTGACTACAACCAACAATGGGAAAAAATGGTAGATGAAATTGGTAAATACCTTAAAATTAAAACAGGACATGAAAGTATTGCTTATGCTTGGTGTGGACACTTAGTAGGATATTCTACTGACCCTACCTTAAACGGTATTCAAAAATTACATGAATTGGAAGATAACGTAATTGTTATTCCCGTTTTGGTTGCTAATGACCCTTATTTTCAAAAGGATATTATTCAAAAAGCTTGTGATATGGCTGAAGGTAAAGTGTTATATAAACAAGATGCTATTTTGCCTGATCCCAATATTAATCAATGGGTAGTAGATATTTCTAGTCAAACAGTAGAAAATATTTAATAAAAAAATGAATAGGTTAATTGTTTTTAGTAAAAACCATGTTAGAGAATTGGTAGCAACAGTTATTGTTGCTGCCATTTTTCTATATTTTTGGATAAACGGTCCTTTGCTTCAACGTGCAGAAATTTTAAGCATAGAATCTATAGAAACTAAATACTCTAACCCTGTAATTGTTGGTGAAGATGGTGTTGACAAAAAAAATGAAGTAACATCATTTAAAACACTGCACTTTAAAGAAGAAGAAAATCATGGTTTCGGTTTAATTTTAGACAAAAAAACGCCTAATAATCATTGGGGGTTTATAGCTGATGTTAAACACAATCCCGGTCTATCTGCCGAGTTGAAAAATAAAATCTATGAGCACGCTAAAACCTATGCTGGAGAAGAAATGTTAGTTAATATTTATCCTTCTATGGATATGTATTACGCTACTATTGTTAATCCAAAAAATAATAAAACGATTATTTATTTAGAAAGCACCGCTATTGTTAAAAATATAAGGGGTTATGGGGGGGAGATTAATTTAGCAGTTTTTTTATCAGAAGATGGAACTATTGAACGCATTGAACACATTTCATCACATGAGACTTCCAGTTATTTATCAGATATAAAAAATGCCGGTTTTTACAATCAGTTTAAAAATATAAATATCACTAGAGGCGAACAACAAATAGATGCTGTTTCCGGAGCAACATTATCTACTGAAGCAATGGCAAAAACAGTATCTGCTTTAATAGAAAAAGGAACTCCTTACCCCATATCTAATTATGCAGAAATTAATGAAATTAATTATTTTAGTTTAGATGCCGTTTTGAATAAAATCTGGATACTTCATTTATTGGTTATTTTTTTAATGTTTGTTTTTGCTATTCAGCAATGGATAAAAAAATCTAAAAGAAACATGATGATTTTAAGTGTTTTATCGCTTATATATATCGGTTTTTTCTTAAATAATTCATTTACTTATATCACTTTTATTCATCCATTCTTGGGCACAACAGTATCATCATTTATGGGACTTTATGCTTTAATGGTTTTATTGGGTGCTATTTGGGGGAAAAATACTTATTGTAAATATGTTTGTCCGTTTGGAAATGTACAACGGTTGTTAATTCACTTAAACCCTATAAAAACTTCACGTAAATTCTTTATTCCTAATAAATGGGTAAAACGTATTAGGGCTGCTCTAACAGTAATTTTATTCTCGGGTATATTGTTGGGATTAAGAAGTTGGAGCAATTTTGAATTATTCCCTGATTTATTTGGGTTAAGTGTTTTGAGTGTATGGTTTATAGTATCTGTTGTAACGGTATTAGCAACACTTATTTACCCGATGATATGGTGTCGTTTATTATGCCCAACCGGAGCAATATTAGATGGAATATCAGATTTAATAAGTTATAAAAAAAAGAAGAAATGATAATACATACACTTCTTTCATAAACCGTTAAATTATTAATTAATGAAACATTTTTTCTTCAATATACTTTTTGTTTTATTGTCAACATGGTTAACAGCTCAAAATACTACTATAATTGTTTTGGATGAGGCAAATCAACCCATCCCATCGGCACATATAAAAATTATGGAAACCAATAAGTTTATAATTTCAGATAATAAAGGGGAAGCAACAATAGAATTTATAAATCAAAATCAACTAACTGTTGAGGTTTCTTTTATTGGTTATGTAACTCAACAAAAGGTTTTAGTACCTAATCAGCAAGTTAAAGTTGTTTTAAAAGAAGATGTAGTTTCTTTAAACTCTTTTGTCATTACCGGACAATATGCTGAAAACAATCCTGAGAAAGCCGTTCAGAAAATAACCATTATTGATAAAGAAAAAATTGATAAAATGGGAGCGGTAAACTTAACAGATGTGCTTCAAAATGAAACTAATATTAGATTAACTCAAGATGGAATTTTGGGAAGCAGTATGAGTTTGCAAGGTGTGAGTGGCGAAAATGTTAAAATAATGATTGATGGTGTTGCAGTTATAGGAAAACAAGATGGGAGTATTGATTTATCTCAACTTAACTTAAATGATGTAGAAAGAATAGAAATTGTGGAAGGACCAATGTCTGTTAATTACGGAACAGATGCATTGGCAGGGGTGGTTAATATTATTACTAAAACTCCCAATAAACAAGGGTTAAACTTTTCTTTAAATTCATATTATGAAAACGTGGGTAAATATAATTTAGATGGAACTGTTTCTCAGGCTTTTGGTAATCATGCTGTTTCGCTTAGTTTAGGAAGAAATTATTTTGATGGATGGAAAGAAACGGACCCGCTTTTTAAAGAAAATGAACCCATTGCAGACTCAACAAGATTTAAAACATGGAAACCCAAAGAACAATATTTTGGAAAGTTTAAATATCAATATCAGCAAAAAAACACTTCTGTAATATATACGCTAAGTGCTTTTGATGAAAAAATAACCAATAGAGGAATGCCTCGTTTACCTTATTATGAAACTGCTTTTGATGATTATTATAACACACAAAGAATTGATAATTCAATTCAATTTAAAACAAAATTTAATAAGCAAAAACAAATAAATTTTTTGGTAGCCTATAATTACTTTGAAAGAATTAAAAATACTTTTTTTAAAGATTTAACCACCCTTAATGAGGTGTTAACTACAAATTCTTCTGACCAAGATACAAGCGGTTTTGACTTAATTACTATTAGAACTTTTTTTGCTAATGCAAACGATAGTATTAAAGTAAACTATCAAATAGGAATAGATTTAAATAGAGAATCAGCAGAAGGGGTTAGAATTGAAAATAATACAAAACAAATTGGAGATTATGCTACATTTGCTAGCTTAGAATATAAACCTTTCCAAAACACCATAGTTCGTCCGGGAATAAGGTATGCCTATAATACAGAATATGAAGCTCCAATCTTACCATCTATAAACGTTAAACAAACTTTTAAAAAAATAAATATAAGAGCTTCTTATGCAAAAGGATTTAGAGCTCCTTCACTAAAAGAACTGCATTTTAATTTTGTTGATGTAAACCATAATATTGTTGGAAATAACAATCTTTTAGCAGAAACTTCTAACAATTTTAATCTTGCGGTTAACTATTCTAGATTAAAAAAAGCCTTTTTGTTAAAAGTGGAAGTGGCATCATTTTATAATAAAATTGATGATTTAATTACCCTAGCACAAATAACCGGAACAGAGTATTCTTATGTAAATGTGGGTTCTTTTTCAACCAATGGAATTCAATTTAATGGTAATGTTTCTTACAATCATTTTATGATGGGGATAGGAGTTTCTTATATAGGAAGAGAAAACATAATTTCTTCTTTAAGCGATGTTAATAAATACAGTTATAGTCCTGAGTATAAAATTAACATGAACTATGAGGTGAAGAAATGGAAAAGTTTTGTAGCACTATTTTATAAATACAATGGTAAGCTAACAAGTTTTGTAATAAACGGTAATAATGAAGTTTATCAAACCTATATCAATCCTTATCAAATGGCTGATTTATCTGTAGGAAAGAAGTTTTTTCAAAATAAAATAGCTATTACTCTTGGTTCTAAAAATATTTTTGATGTAAAAAATGTTGATGCTGTTGCTACAGGTGGAGCTCATTCCAGTGGTGGAGGAAATAGTATGATTGCAATGGGTAGAACTTATTTTGTTAAACTTAATTTGAATGTTAATTATGATAAGAAATAATATTTTATATAAAGTTCAGCAATACATTTTTCAAGGCTCTTTAGTATTAATGGGATTGTTTTTTTATTCTTGCGAAAAAGAAGAACTACCTGTTTCCCCTCATGATCCGGGAGATGTAATTACTAATAGCGTAAAAATGGAGTCTGATTACCGTAATCAGTTATTTTTCGATTTAGAAACGAATAGTTTAGTAAAACAAAATCATAAAGTTATATGGGATTTAGGGTTTGAAACTTCTCCAAGTGGAAATAAAATAATTCTAAATGGAGCAAAATTTATGAAAGCAGCAAATACACAAATATCTAATTTTAATAGTGTAACCGATACAATTGGATTAACTTTTAAAATTGATATGCCTTCAGGAAGTATTGATAGTACTGCTATAGAAAATTGGATTTCAAACAATATTTATGTAATTGACAGAGGTTATAATGAATTAGGGGTTCATCAGGGATTTTGTAAAATTGAATTTTTGTCAGTAAATGCTAGTTCGTACGTTGTTCATTTCTCTAAATTAGATGGAACAAACGATTTTTCTATGACTATTCCTAAAGACATCAATTACAATTTTACTTTTCTTTCATTAAATGGCAATCTTGTTTCTGTTGAGCCTCCAAAAGAAAACTGGGACTTGGCTTTTACCCAATTTACTCATTATTATTACAATGATGGAATGACTTATTTGGTAACAGGCTGTTTAAGCAACAGAAACAAAGTAGAAGTTGCTCAAGTTTTCGACAAAAATTTTGCTGCTATAACATTAAATGATGTCAATAATTATAGCTTCTCTAAAAATACTAATACCATTGGTTTCGATTGGAAAGAATATGATTTTAACACTGGAACCTATCTTATTTTTAGTAATCAAAATTATATTATAAAAAGTACCGAAGGAAAATATTTTAAACTACATTTTATAGATTTTTATGATACTTTCGGAGTAAAAGGAACACCTACATTTGAATTTCAGGAATTATAACTTAAATGTGGTATTGTATTGTTCGGGATTAAAGAATAATTTTGCATCCACAATTTTTGTTTACGAATAGACTTATATTTCCTATATGGATTTCCATGTTATAATAGATGCAATAAAAGAAATTATAGATGTGACTTTGGCATATTTAATTTCTGCTAACAAAAGAACTTATTGGCTTTATTTTATCACTTCCTTTATTCTTGCTTTGTATGTGTATTACCGTACTAAAGAAAGAGAATCGTTTAAAAGTTATTTCTTCAGCAAACAAAGATGGTTTGGAAAATCTGCTTGGATAGACTATACACTCATCTTTTTTAATAGCTTAGTAAAAGTAGTAATACTTGCTCCGGTTTTAATTTATGCTCTTTATATGGCAGAAGGGTTAAATGAATATTTAGTGAATAAGTTTGGATCATCGTCATATAATTTTTCTAAAACAACATTAATTGTCTCATATACAATAATAATTGTAGTGGTAAATGATTTCTTTTCTTTTCTAATTCATTATGCCATGCATAAAATTCCTTTCTTATGGGAATTTCATAAAATTCACCATTCTGCAACCGAGCTTAATCCATTTACCCAATATAGAATTCATCCGGTAGAATTAATAATTAATAATTTAAGAGGTTTATTAATTAAAGGTGTAATTACAGGTGTGTTTTTATATGTTGCTAACGATAATGTTAGCTTAATTACTTTATTAGGAATTAATATTTTTAACTTTTTATTTTATTTTTTTGGAGCCAATCTGAGGCATTCTCATGTTAAATTAAAATACTTTAGTTTTTTAGAATATATTTTCATAAGCCCTTATCAACATCAAATACACCATAGTAACAATCAACAGCATTTCGATTCAAATTTAGGCTCTAGGTTAGCTATTTGGGATTATTTGTTTGGCACATTAATAAAATCAAAGGAAGTTAAAGAACTTAAATTTGGTTTGGGAGAAGAAGATCAGCATTATGATTCTTTTTCTAAAAACTTACTCAACCCATTTGTGAATATTATCAAAAGAAAAAAATCAATTAAGTAACTATACGTTTTTTGATTAAAAATACCTTAAATGTGGTATTGTCCATCCCGTGTTATTTTTAGAGTTTTGCAGTTGATAATAATCTTATTTAGAATAAGTCTAATTAAAGATATATACCAACTAAAAAACAATAATTATGAGAATAAATAAAATAGGAATATTGGCGTTGAGTGCATTGCTAATAGTTTCTTGTTCTAAAGATGATGATGCTCCGACTCCTGTTGCAAACAATGGAGGAGGAAATCCAACTTATCAAATCCCTACAACTTATATTTTTATTGATGGTTCTAATCAAAGTACTGTGAACTTTGATGGTCAAAAACAACGTTTAGAAATGCTTTCTGAACTGGTTGGTTACATGAAAACTGCTAATACCCTTGGCACAACAGTTAGTGCAACTCAATTAAAAAACATGTATGCTAATAACGGTTATACTTGGGTTGATGCTCCTGGATTAGGCATGACTGGTTCTACCAAACAGTTAAAAGATAAAACAGCAGAAGGTGATATTGGTGTTCAGGCAATGTTTGAAAATTACATGGATTCGCTAGCATATATTAGTAGTTTAAATTTTTCTAACTCTACCGAAACTTATGGACAAGCAGGTGTTTGGACAAATGGAACTAAAAACTACCTTATGGGAGGAAATGGTTTTGAATATGGGCAATTAATTGAAAAGGGTTTAATGACTGCAGTATTTATGAATCAGATGACTGTTAATTACTTAGGTACACTTGCAGATGATGACAATATTACTCCACTTCCGGGGAAAACTTATACAGAAATGCAACATCACTGGGATGAGGCGTTCGGATATTTTTCTTCTGAGACAGATTATCCAACTAATGGAGCAGACAGGTTTTGGGGGAAATATGCTCAAGGTAGTGTAGAAGTTTTATTGGGAACAGGTACTAACATTATGAATGCATTTCTAAAAGGTAGAGCGGCTATTGATAATAACGATTATGCAACTCGTGATGCTCAAATTGCAATAATTAGAGATCAAATGGAAAAAGTTTGTGCAGGAACAGCTATTCATTATTTAAATGAAGCGAAAGCTAATATTACCAGTCCAATAGTTAAAAATCATGTGCTATCAGAAGCAATTGCTTTTATAGATGGATTAAGATATGGATATAACTCCGTTAATGGTATTTCAATAACTTCAGCAGAAGTTGATATAGCATTAGGGTATATTGGTAACGATTTAAGTGCAGTTTCTATAACTAACCTTAATTTAGCAATTGATTTAATTGCCTCAAAAACAGGATTGAATGACGTAAAAGCATCATTATAATAACTAACTACAAATAATACATATTAGATAAAGTTTTGGGGTTTCAGCTTCAAAACTTTATCTATTTTTGCCAACTAAACCCAAAATGCCATGAATCAAAATAAAATTATTGAGAATAATACATCTAAAATAATAGTATCAGTAATTATTTTAGGATTGTTGTTTATTGCGGGTTGCTCAAAAGATGATAAAAAAGACCCGACAAGTCAGGTAGTTGAAGAGTACGATAGAGCAACAATGCTTACTAACTATGCTGATGGGTATATTTTACCGGCTTATAATGAGTATGTTAAAAATATCGATTCACTAAAAACGGCTGTTATTGCTTTTAATTCAACATTAGATATTAATTCACTTAACAACCTTAGAACTAAATGGGAAAATGCACTTTTGGTTTGGCAAGATGTTGCATTTCTAGAATTTGGTCCGGCACAAAACATTAGTTTTAGAAGTCAAACAAATATATACCCAGTAGATACTGTTTTAGTGAGTAATAATATTACAATTGGAAGTTATAATTTACAGTTAGCCTCCAACTTCGATGCTAAAGGTTTACAAGCAATTGAATACCTTATAAATGGAACAGGCAATACCGATAATGATATTGTTAATTATTTTACAACTACTCCAAATGCGAGGACTTATTTAGTTGATGTAATTAATGATATAGAAACCAACACCAATTATGTTTATAATGAATGGGTAAACACTTATCGCACTAATTTTATTTCCAATAGTGCAAGTAATGCACAAGGAAGTTCGGTTAGTAATATAGTTAATGCTATAAGTTTGCATTACGAAACCTTTATCAGAAAAGGAAAAATAGGATTACCTGCCGGAGTTTTTAATGGGTTTTCTCAACAACCTATGCCTGAGCATGTAGAAGCATACCACTATGCGCAATCCCTACCATTTGTTTATCGTTCATTAGTTGCTGTACAAAAATTTATTAGAGGAGAGCATTACTCTTCTACTGTTAATGGAGAAGGCTTAGAAGATTATTTAAATTTTGTTAGAGCTCAATCTGGTGGGCAACCGTTAGTTAATTTGATTAATAATCAATTTACTAATATTAATAATGAATTAGGAAATATTAATGACCCACTTAGCAATGAAGTGATAAATAATAATCAAGGGGTAAGAGATGTTTATCAGCAAATGCAACAAATGGTTCCTTTTATAAAAGTAGAAACCGCCAATGCATTAGAAGTGATGATTACTTACCAAGATAATGATGGAGATTGATTCATATAGAACAACTTATCTTTTAAAAAAAATTCTATGGGTAGCATTTTTCATGCTGCCCTTATTTGTTTCTGCACAAAACAAAGGAACATTATCTGGCACAGTAAAAAGCAATACCAACGAAAAATTGCCATTTTCTACTGTTTACATCAAAGAACTTAATGTTGCTACCCAAACCAACGATAATGGTAATTACCAAATAAAAAATATTCCTTACGGTAATTATACTATTGAATTTAGTTTTGTAGGATACGAAAAACAAGCACATCAAATTATAATTTCTAAACCTGAAACCAAGTTAAATGCACAATTAAAAAATAAAGTTGAAAATCTTACCGAATATGAGGTAGAAGGCGAAAATGAAAGTGTTGGAACGATAAGAAGAATGCAATCTATTGATGGGGTTATTTTAAGTGAAGGAAAAAAAAGTGAAATAATAGTTTTAGACCAGATTAATGCAAATAAAGCAACTAATCAAGGAAGACAAATTTATTCGAGAATTCCAGGACTTAATATTTGGGAAAGTGATGGAGCTGGATTACAATTAGGAATTGGTGGTAGAGGGTTGAATCCGAGTAGGTCATCTAATTTTAATACTCGACAAAATGGTTATGATATTAGTGCTGATGCATTGGGTTATCCAGAAAGTTATTACACTCCTCCAGCAGAAGCAATAAAAGAAATTCAGTTTTTAAGAGGGGCTGCTTCTTTACAGTTTGGAACTCAATTTGGTGGACTGCTTAATTTTAAATTACATGATGGTCCTATAGACAAGGATTTTGAATTAACTTATAGAATAACAAAAGGTTCGTTCAATTTAAGTAATTCTTTTATAAGTGCTGCTTTTAAAGAAGGAGCATGGAAAGGTTATGGTTATTTTCAATTAAAAAAAGGAAATGAATTTCGTCCAAACTCAGGTTTTGAAGTTTATACGGGAGCTATTAATATTACTAATCAAATAACCGAAAAGACTTCATGGAATTTAGAATATACCAAACTTTACTATTTAGCGCAACAACCGGGAGGATTAACCGATAAAGAATTTTATGAAAACCCTTATCAATCTAAAAGAGCAAGAAATTGGTTTGAAGTAGATTGGAATTTGTTTGCAGCATCACTAACACACGAATTTAATGCTAAAACCAAGGTGAAAACACAATTTTTTGGATTACATGCCTCAAGAAAAGCACTTGGTATTTTGGGGAATATCAGTCGTCCTGATTTTGAAGGAGATCCAAGAGATTTAATTATTGGTGAATTTCAAAATTTTGGAAACGAAACAAGGTTGTTAAATGTTTATTCAGTAAAAAATAACCAATGGGCTTTTGTTCTTGGAGGAAGGTATTATCAAGGGTTAAACAAAAGTCGACAAGGAAATGCAGATACTACTTCAATGCCGAATTTTACTTATGTAAATCCTGATAATTTAGAAGGTTCAGACTATCGTTTTCCAAGTAGAAATTATGCCGCTTTTGCAGAACATATTTTCAGATTTAAAAACCTGAGTATTACTCCTGGAGTTAGATTTGAATACATCAATACGAATGCAAAAGGTACTTTTAGAGAAGTTGTTTATGATTTGGCAAACAATCCTATTTTTGATACTACTTTTACTGAAAATAGAAGCAGTACACGTTCTTTTGTTATTGGCGGAATTGGCTTAAATTACAAAATTAAAAACACGGTTGATATCTACTCAAACTTTACACAAAACTACAGAAGTATCAATTTTGCTGATATGCAAATAGTTAATAGAAACTTAAGAATAGATCCTGATTTAAAAGATGAAACAGGCTATAATTTTGATGTTGGAGTAAGAGGAATAATATCTAAAAAATTAAGTTTTGATGTTTCGGGCTTTGTTTTACTGTATGATAATAGAATAGGAAGCATTGATAAAATTGACGAAAGTACTTTTATACCATATAGATACAGAACTAATATTTCTGAGGCTGTTATAAAAGGGGTGGAATCAACTATAGAAGTAGATGTTTGGAAACTGGCTTTTTCTGATACTTCTAAAATATCATTAACAACCTTTGTTAACTTTTCACTAATAGACGCAAAATATGTTAACTCCCAAAGTGCTGCGTTAAATAATAAATTAGTAGAGTTTGTTCCTCCAATAAATTTTAAAACAGGCGTCACTTTTGGAACAAAAAACTTTGCAATCAGTTATCAATATACTTATGTACAAGAACATTATACAGATGCAACCAATGCAGGAAAAGCCGCTGATGGAAGCCTTGTTTTTATTCCGACAGCCATTATAGGAACTATCCCGTCTTATTCAGTTATGGATTTATCTTTACGCTATACCTATGAGGTATTTCAATTTGAATTTGGAGTGAATAACCTTACAAATAGTTTGTATTTTACTCGTAGAGCAACAGGGTACCCGGGACCAGGAATTATTCCTTCTCCCGTAAGAAATTATTACTTTACATTACAAATGAGAATATAATTAACTTTGAGGAATAAGTCATTTAGTTTTTATGTATAAATTCGTTATCATACTTCATGTACTAGCCGCAACCATTTGGGTGGGAGGACACTTGTTTCTGGCAGTAATATTATTACCAAATATTCTAAAAAATAAAGATTTTAAAGCCTTATTAGATTTCGAAAGAAAATTTGAAAAAATTGGTATCCCTGCTTTGTTAGTTCAAGTGGTAACAGGTTTTTATTTAGCTTATCATCTTTTACCTGATGTTAAAAGTTGGTTTTTGTTTGAGGGGCATTTAGCAACACACATTGGAATTAAAATATTTTTATTATTAGCAACGATAATACTTGCTCTCAATGCCAATTTTAGGTTAATACCTAATATCGAAAAAGGAAATAACTTAAAGATAATGGCGATACATATTATGTTAGTTACTTTATTTTCGCTACTTTTTTTAATTGTAGGAATGAGTGTTAGATTAGATGTTATCTAACACAATAACAAAGATTTGAAAGGATAAAAAATAGTTGTTATTATTTTTTTACTAATACTAATATTTTCTTACATTTGCAGCCCTTAAAAAACGACTGAATTTTATGTCTGAAGCAAAAGTAAAATTATTTGCCGGTAGAGCATCAATGGAATTAGCTAACAAAATAGCTGATTCTTATGGTATTCCGTTGGGTAATGTTATTATCAATACTTTTAGTGATGGTGAATTTCAACCATCATTTGAAGAATCGGTAAGAGGCTCAGATGTGTTTATAATTCAATCAACTTTTCCACCTGCCGATAATTTAATGGAACTTTTAATGATGATAGATGCTGCTAAAAGAGCATCTGCTAGAAGAATAGTTGCCATTATTCCTTACTTTGGACTAGCTCGTCAGGATAGAAAAGACAAACCAAGAGTACCAATAGGGGCAAAATTGGTAGCTAATATGTTAGCTGCTGCAGGAGTTACCCGAATTATGACTATGGATTTACATGCAGATCAAATTCAAGGTTTCTTTGAAGTACCTGTTGACCATCTTTTTGCATCTACTATATTTATACCCTATATAAAAAGTCTGAATTTAGAAAATTTAACCATGGCTTCTCCTGATATGGGAGGAACAAAAAGAGCCAATGCTTATGCTAAATTTTTACAAGCTGAGGTAGCTGTTTGTTACAAGCAAAGAAAAAAAGCCAATGTTATAGAAGATATGTTCTTAATTGGTGATGTTGAAGGAAAAGACGTAATTATAATTGACGATATGGTGGATACTGCAGGAACGTTGGTAAAAGCTGCTGCTATTATGAAAGAAAAAGGAGCATTAAGTGTAAGAGCTATTGCCACTCACCCAATATTGTCCGGAGAAGCTTACGAAAGAATTGAAAATTCAGAACTTACAGAGTTAATAGTTACTGATTCTATTCCATTATCTCAACAAAGTAGTAAAATAAAAGTTTTATCAGTAGCAGATTTATTTTCTCATATTATTAAAAAAGTATTTAATCACGAATCGATTAGTGAATCATTCATTTACTAATCTAAAACCAATAAATAATGAAAACGATAGCAATAAGTGCAGTTAAAAGAACAGAAGTAGGTGCTTCAAACGCTAAGCAGGTTAGAAAGGAAGGAAATATTCCATGTAACCTTTACGGAGGAGAAGAAAATGTAAATTTCTTTGTAAACGAAATAGAATTCAATAAAATTATAAATTCACCAAATGTTTACTTTGTGAACCTTGATATTGAAGGTAAAAAAGTAAAAGCTATTATTAAAGAAGTTCAGTTTCATCCGGTATCTGACCAAACGTTACATGTAGATTTCTTAGAAGTTTCAGAAGATACTCCTGTAAATGTAGTATTACCAATTCAAACAACAGGAGTTTCTAAAGGAATTCTTGCCGGTGGTAAATTAAGAGTTGTTACTAGAAGATTAAAAGTAAGAGCTTTAGCAAAAGATTTACCAGAATTTATTTCAGTAGATATTACTAAATTAAAAATCGGACAATCAGTTAAAGTTGGTGAATTGTCAGTTCCTGGATTAACTTTCTTAGATGCTGCTAATGCTGTTGTTGTTGCTGTTAAAACAAGTAGAGCTGCTGCTTCTGCTGCTTCTCAAGATGAAGAAGAAGAAGAAACAGCTGAAGGAGCAACTACAGAAGCAACTGCTGAAGCAGAAGCAACTCCTGCTGAATAATAATATAGTATATAAATTATGAAGTATTTAATAGTAGGATTGGGCAATATTGGCTCTGAATACGAAAATACGAGACATAATATAGGTTTTAAAATAGTGGATGCCTTAGCAAAGGCGTCCACTATTTTTTTTGAACCTAATAAATTGGGAGACACTGCAACACTAAAGTATAAAGGAAGAACATTTATTTTGTTAAAACCTTCTACTTACATGAATCTAAGTGGAAAAGCAGTAAACTATTACCTCCAACAAGAAAAAATAAAACAAGAAAATTTATTGGTAATTACCGATGATATTGCTATTCCTTTTGGCACACTTAGGTTGAAAGGCAAAGGCAGTGATGGTGGGCATAACGGACTTAAAAGCATTATTCAGGTATTAGGGAACCAAGATTTTGCTCGGTTACGTTTTGGTGTGGGTAGTGATTTTGTTCAAGGTAAACAAATCAATTATGTTTTAGGAGAATTTGCTCCGGAAGAACAAGCTCAACTCGGAGAGAGACTAGAAAAAACTACAGCACTTATTAAAGCATTTGGCACAATAGGTCTAGGGAGAACCATGAGTGAGTTTAATAATAAATAATGTATATTTGCTGTAAACTCTTTTCGTTTTGAAAAAGACATTAAGCATATCTCTTTTAATAATTATTGCAATAGCAACCATATTTCCTTTTGCTTATCTCAAAATGGAACGTAAAGCCATTAAAAAAGCCATTAAACATAAAATTATTGCCGGAATCGATAAAGAAGAACTGGTGTTATTAGTTTTCCATAAAAATGAAGTTGATCAACAAGTAAAATGGAAACACAGCAAAGAATTCCAATACAAAGGAGAAATGTATGATATTGTTGAAAAAGAAATTATAGGTAATGAAATATATTATTGGGTTTGGTGGGATAAGGAAGAAACAGTTTTGAATCAAAAATTAGCCAATTTGGTAAGACAAAATTTTGCTCAAAACCCCTATCAAAATAATAAAAACCAGGTAATTAATCATTTCTTTAAAACACTTTATTTTACTAATGTTTCTGACTTTTTATTGAAAAATTTGGATAATAAACCATTTCATTTCTCACCTTATTTAGAATACTTTTCATTTTGGCAACAATCGCCACCTGTACCTCCTCCCAAAAAAGTTTAATAAAGTAATCAAGTTTTAATAGTCAATAAGTTACTGTCTTACAGTTTCTTATAAGAGTGTTTTACACTTTGAAAATTCATATTTCTTAATGTGAGATATGATATTACATAATCATTAAACTTTTAAAAATGAAAACTACGTACTTATTACTTTTGGTACTTATTTCTTATGTGTTTCAAATAGAAGATTTAAGAGCACAAGAACATTTTAATTGCGGCTCTGATGAAAGAACAATGGAATTAATTAACAAGTTTCCAGAAATTTTACAAAAAGAACAAGAATTAGAAATATTTATTCAAAAGTATAATAAAAACAAAAAGAATAATAAAAGTGGTCAAACGTATGTCATTCCTGTTGTTTTTCATGTATTACATGAATATGGAACAGAAAATATTTCCGATGCACAGGTGTTTGATGCAGTAAGAGTTTTGAATGAAGATTTTTCTAAAACTAATGCAGATACAAGTTTCGTCATTCCTGATTTTGATACAATTATTGGTAATCCTAATATTGAATTTAGATTAGCTCAAATAGATCCTTTTGGAAACTGTACCAATGGAATAGACAGAATATATACTCACAAAACTAATGAAGCAGATGACTTGTCTAAATTAAATATTTGGAATAGGTCTAAATATTTAAATATATGGGTGGTAAAATCAATTGGAAGCTCTGGTGTAGCCGGCTATGCTTATTTTCCATCAGCTGTAGATCCACTTATGTTAGCTGGTATCGATGGTATAGTTATTCTTAACAATTATGTAGGGAGTATAGGCACATCAAATTCTATAAGATCTAGAGCTTTAACACATGAAGTTGGACATTATCTTAATTTGCAGCATCCATGGGGAGCAAACAACGATCCTGGTATTGTATGTGGAGATGATGGTGTTTATGATACTCCTGAAACAAAAGGGTTTACAACTTGTCCAACAAATCCTAATAATGCAGCAATATGCAACAGTTCAATAATTGAGAATTATCAAAATTTTATGGATTATTCATACTGTTCGAGAATGTTTACAATTGGACAAGCGAATAGAATAGAAGCTACTTTAAATAGTTCAATTAGTAGCAGAAATAACTTATGGAAACACTCTAATTTAGTAGAGACAGGTACTGATGTTCCATCTTCTGTAAATAATTGTACTCCTATTGCTGATTTTAGCTCAAATATGAGGTTAGTTTGTCAAGGAGATAATATAACTTTTAATGATGCTTCATGGAAAGCAGATATTAATGCTGTAAACTGGACTTTTAATGGAGCTAATCCTATTAGTTCTACATTAAGCAATGTAAATGTTACATATAATAATTTATATTGGCAGGATGTTACTTTAACTGCAACTGGAAATTCAGGGTCAAATACAATAACAAAACAAAACTATGTTTATGTATCGCCACCTTGGGCTGATTATATAGGTGCTTTTTCAGAAAGTTTTGAAAATTCTGTGTCAAATCAATTGTGGTTTTCTATAACTAATGAAAACAATACATCAAAATGGCAGGTTATAAATTCTGTGGGATTTACAGGAAGCAAATCTATGTACTTAAATGCTCATAGTGAACCAGTTTATTCTCCAACTTATACACCTGGAATTGGACGAAATGATATTGATGGATTAATTAGTCCTTCTTTTGATTTATCTTTAATATCTTCAGGAGTCTTAACATTTAAATATTCAGGTGCTACTAAAGCTACAACATTAGGAGATATAACAGAAGAGTTTAAGGTATATGCTTCTTTAAATTGTGGAAAATCTTGGCTGCCATTAAAGACTATTCAAGGAATTGCTCTTGCAAATGCAGGTTCATATAGTAATCCTTATTTTCCTACTCAAAGTTCTCAATGGGAAACTATATCAATTAACTTACAATCAATACTACAAGTTTCTAATGTTAGATTTAAGTTTGAATATAAGAGTGGAGCAAAGAGTAACAATCTATTTATTGATGATATTAATATTTCAGGAGTCGTTGGTTTGGATGATATGAATATGAATAATTCGAAATTTAGTGTTTATCCAAACCCTTTTAATAATAATGCTTCTTTAGTATATTACCTTTCAGAAGACCAACAAATTAAAATTAGTATTTATGATTTATTAGGTAATGAGATGTTAATAATATTGAATGAGTTTCAAGTAAATGGATTACATGAAATTGCCTTTAATAAAGAAAATTTATCTTCGGGAGTATATTTACTTAAACTAAAAGGGAACAATGGAACTGTATTGCATAAGAAAGTAATAATAAACTAAATTTATAAGAGCAAGAAGATATTTAAATATCTTTTTGCTCTTAATTTTTTAAAATATATATCATGAAAAAACTAACCTTATGGGTAATATTATCACTGTGTTCAATTAATTATTTTTCACAAATCATTACTATAAAAGATAAAAAAACTAATTTACCGATAGAAATGGTAAGTATAGTCAGTAACCAGCCTCGTGTGGCAACTTTTACCAATGCTAAAGGTCAAGCTGATATTACTGATTTTAAAGGTGCTGAAAAAATCGAATTGAGATTAATAGGCTACAAACCTGTCCAAAAATCTTATGCAGCATTAGACTCTATGTCTTTTCAAATTACTTTAGAAGATGCAGGTCTTTCTTTAGATGAAATTGTTGTTTCTGCTACACGTTGGACTCAAAATAAACATGATGTTCCGGAAAAAATCACTACCATTTCTACTAAGCAAGTGGCATTACAAAATCCACAAACAGCAGCCGATTTGGTAGGTATTTCCGATGAGGTGTTTATACAAAAAAGTCAACAAGGAGGTGGAAGCCCAATGATTAGAGGTTTTGCTACTAACAGGTTGCTTTATACGGTTGACGGAGTAAGGATGAATACCGCTATTTTTAGAAGCGGAAATTTGCAAAATGTTATTTCTTTAGATCCGTTTGCTATTGAGAATACAGAAGTATTGTTTGGACCAAGTTCTGTCATTTATGGTAGTGATGCTATTGGTGGAATAATGAGTTTTAAAACACTTACACCACAGCTTTCTGCCGTAAAAGGCAAAGAAATAGTTGTAGGAAAAGCCGTAACTCGATATTCTTCTGCCAATAACGAAAAAACGGCTCATTTCGACATTAATGTAGGATGGAAAAAATGGGCAATAGTTTCTAGCATAACAGCTAACGATTACGGGAATTTAAAAATGGGAACTTATGGACCGAACGAATATTTGCGTCCGTATTATGTACAACAACAGAATGATACAGATCTAGTGATGGTAAATGAAGATGAGAAAGTGCAAGTTCCTTCAGGCTATACCCAGCTAAATATGATGCAAAAAGTCCGTTTTAAACCAAATAACCAATGGGATATTGAATATGGGTTTCATTATTCAGAAACATCAAATTATTCTAGATACGACAGGCACTTACGCACCAGAAAAGGATTGCCTCGCTACGGAGAATGGTATTATGGTCCTCAAATTTGGATGATGAACAATTTAACAGTTACTCATACCAAAGACAATCCGCTTTATAATGAAATGACCATAAGATTGGCTCAACAATATTTTGAGGAAAGTAGAATTAGCAGAGACATTAACAAAAGTGAAAGAGAAAACAGGTTGGAAGAAGTTGATGCTTATTCGGTTAATATTGATTTTAGTAAAAATATGGGCGAAAAAAATAAATTGTTTTATGGTGTTGAAGCAGTGAATAATGATGTGAGTTCATTCGGAACAAATGATGATGTTTCAACAGGAATAACCGTACCCGGTCCTAGCCGTTACCCACAAGCAACTTGGGCATCTTATGCAGCATACCTGAGTGCTCAATTTCATTTAAGTAATAAATTGTTGATGCAAACCGGAGTAAGGTACAATGCTTTTGTGTTAGATGCTCAGTTCGATACCACTTTTTATCCGTTCCCGTTTACTACGGCAAAACTCAATAATGGTTCTACAACAGGAAGTTTAGGCTTTAAATTTAATCCTACCGAAAAATGGTCGTTTAGTTTAAATGCATCCACTGGATTTAGAGCCCCCAATGTAGATGATGTTGGAAAAGTATTCGATTCAGAGCCGGGAACTGTAGTAGTTCCAAATCCGAATTTAGAAGCAGAATATGCTTACAATATTGATTTTGGAATAGCAAAAGTATTTGGAGATGCAATAAAAATTGATGCAACTGCTTTTTATACCTTGCTAGATAATGCAATGGTAAGAAGAAGTTTTTTGTTAAATGGCTTAGACAGCATAGTTTATGATGGTACATTGAGCCAAGTACAAGCCATACAAAATGCAGCTGTAGCTCATGTTTACGGAGTGCAAGCAGGCATAGAAGTTAAGTTTCATTCGGATTTTAGTATCACTTCTCGTTTTAACTACCAAGTAGGAGAGGAAGAGTTGGAAGATGGCTCTACAAGCCCTTCCAGACATGCTGCTCCTTGGTTTGGAACAACTCGGTTGACTTATACTAATAAAAAAACCAGCTTACAACTCTATGTTGCTTATAGCGGTGAGCGTGCTTTTGATGACATGCCTGAAGAAGAAAAAGGAAAAACTGAAATTTATGCTATAGACATGGATGGTAATCCTTACTCGCCTTCGTGGTACACATTGAATTTTAAAACCATGCACCAACTCACAGATTATTTTGTAATAAGTGCCGGCTTAGAAAACATAACCGACCAGCGTTATCGCCCATACAGTTCGGGCTTAGTAGCTGCCGGTAGAAATTTTATACTCTCACTTACAGCTAAGTTTTAATACATATACACCAGTCAGGTTTTTAAAATCTGACTGGTGTTTTTTGTTTATTCTTTTATACTGAAACTTAGTAATTCCGAATTTTCGGGATTGCTTAGTTACAGTTATACTCGCAACCAAAATGGTTGAAGAACCTGAATAGATATATTGTTGCGGTATGCTAATTTTTAGCTACATTTGTTTTTTTAATAAATTAAAACACATGGAATACAACAATATTTTAGTAACTCAAGAAAACAACATTGCACAGGTTACCATTAACCGACCAAATCAATTAAATGCGTTGAACTCTTCTACCATAGCAGAATTGAGCCAAGCATTTAAAGCATTAGAAGCAGATAAAAATGTTCGCGTAATCATAATTACCGGTTCTAGCGAAAAAGCTTTTGTTGCCGGTGCAGATATCAAGGAGTTTTACCAATTTGATGTGGAAGAAGGAAAAAAATTATCTGCAGAGGGACATCACAAATTATTTGATTTAGTAGAAAATTTAAGCACTCCTGTAATTGCAGCAGTTAATGGGTTTGCCTTAGGTGGCGGATTAGAATTAGCCATGAGTTGTCATTTTAGAATTGCTTCCGACAATGCCAAATTAGGTTTGCCAGAAGTAACGTTAGGCGTTATTCCTGGTTATGGAGGAACACAACGATTGGCTCAATTGGCAGGTAAAGGTAGAGCCATGGAAATGATTATGACTGCTAAAATGATTTCCGCAGAAGAAGCAGCCAGCATTGGTTTAGTCAACCAAGTAGTTACACAAGAAGAATTGTTGTCAACTTGCCAAAAAATAGCTCAAAAGATAGCTTTCAATTCGTCAACAGCCATTGCAAGTGCAATAAAAGCGGTAAATGCTGGTTTTAAAGACGGTGTAAATGGCTATGAAATAGAAATTAGTGAGTTTGGTAAATGCTTTGGAACACCCGATTTTGTTGAAGGAACAAATGCATTTATTGAAAAGCGTAAACCAGAATTTAGTTAAAAGTTTATAAAGTAGAAAGTTTGATAGATGAAAATAGATAGGTTTGAAGATATAATAGTATGGCAAAAATCGAAACAGCTTACTCTTACTATTTATAAAGAATTTAAGGATAGTAGAGATTTTGGTTTTAAAGACCAGATTCAAAGAGGTTCTTTCTGGATTAATAAAAACTTTATAAACTTTTAACTTTACAAGCTTTCTACTAAATGAGCAACCCTCTAAAAAAACTTGCCGGACAAACAGCTATTTATGGGCTTACAAGCATAGTTGGACGTTTGCTCAATTGGTTTTTGGTGCCTATATATATCGGAACAGCGAAATTTACGCCCGATCAATACGGAATTATTACCGAAATGTACTCCTACGTAGCATTTTTAGTGGTGTTTCTAACCTACGGCATGGAAACTGCTTTTTTCCGTTTTTCTACCTTGCAAGAGCACGATAATAAAAAAGTATATTCTACTATTATTTATTCGCTTTTCACCACTTCTTTCGTTTTTATTGCATTGGCTTTTTTGTTTGATCAATCTATTGCTAATTGGCTGAAATATCCCAATAATAAAGAATTTGTAACTTGGTTTGCTATGATAGTTGGTTTAGATGCCGTTGCTTCTATTCCTATGGCGAAATTAAGAGCAGATAATCGTCCCATAAAATTTGCTGTTATCAATTTTGCGAATATTGGTGTAAATATTGGCTTAAATTTATTTTTCTTAGCCTATTGTTTACCGATGTATAAAGCTGGAGAAACCAATTGGCTCATTGAAACTTTTTATAACCCCGAAATAGGTGTGGGTTATGTTTTCATTGCGAACCTTATTGCGAGTATTGTTAAGTTTTTATTGTTACTGCCCGATATGCTAAAAGCTAAATTTAGTGTTGAATTCGTATTGCTTAAAAAAATGTTTATTTATGCATTGCCTTTATTAGTTTTTGGATTGGCAGGAATTGTAAATGAAACTATCGATAGGATTATGCTAAAGAGAATGTTGTTTGAGAGCAAAGGTGAGTTGGAGACTATGACTCAAATAGGAATTTATGGTGCTTGTTATAAAGTTTCTATCATTGTTACACTGTTTATTCAAGCGTTTAGATATGCCGCAGAACCTTTCTTTTTTGCTCAGGAAAAAGAAAAAAATGCCAAAGAAATTTATGCTAGTATCATGACTTATTTTGTTATTATTTGTGCTACCATCTTTTTGGGAGTGATGTTGTACATCGATATTGTGAAATATTTTATTCCCAACGAAGCCTATTGGGAAGGATTAAAAGTTGTTCCCGTATTACTTTTTGCCAATATTAGTTTAGGTATTTATTATAATCAATCTATTTGGTACAAATTAAGTGGAAAAACAAAATATGGAGCCTACATTGGTATTTTGGGTGCTTTTATTACAGTGTTGTTAAATTACATTTGGATTCCAGTATTTGGTTACGTTGGTTCTGCTTGGGCAACATTAATTTGTTATTCGTCTATGTGTATTATTTCATTTGTTCTAGGACAAAAACATTACCCCATCAAATACAATTATTTTAAAATTGGGATATATTTAGGCTTAGCACTATTACTTTATTTTGCAACAACTCAATTTACCATAGAAAATTTCTATATCAAACATCTTATACATACGTTAATAATTTTTGCATTTTTAGGATTTATTTACGCCATCGAAAGACCAAAAAAAGTGGTAATTTAGCCGTCAAGTTAAAAAGTTTGAAGTTTGATGTTGTTGAACCTCAAACTTCAAACCTGAAACCTCAAACCAATAATTATGCGAATAAAAATAGTAAACAAATCCAATCATCCACTACCTCACTATGGTACGGAAGCCGCTGCCGGTGTAGATTTAAGAGCTAACATAGAAACACCAATAACGTTAAAACCATTAGAAAGAACATTGGTAAAAACAGGTTTATTCTTAGAGTTGCCTGTGGGTTACGAAGCTCAAGTTCGTCCGAGAAGCGGATTGGCCTATAAAAATGGCATTACCGTATTAAATTCTCCCGGAACTATTGATGCTGATTATAGAGGTGAAGTTGGCGTAATTTTAGTTAATCTCTCTAACGAGTCTTTTGTAATTGAGAATGGAGAAAGAATTGCTCAATTGGTAATTGCTAAGCACGAGCAAGCCGAGTGGGAATTAGTAGAAGAATTAGTTGAAACTGAAAGAGGAGCAGGAGGGTTTGGAAGTACAGGGAAGAAATAATTAATAATGTACCAATTTATTAATGTAGCAATTTTAATTTCATTGTTACACTGATAAATTGTTTAATTAAGGAATTGATATAATGAAAATAATAGTACCAATGGCAGGAAGAGGTTCAAGATTAAGACCTCATACGCTAACTATACCAAAACCATTAATACCAATTGCAGGGAAACCAATTGTACAACGTTTGGTAGAAGATATTACTAAAGTTTGTGGTGAACCTGTAGATGAAATTGCTTTTATTATTGGTGATTTTGGAATAGAAGTAGAAAATCAATTAGTAAGTATTGCTGAAAACTTAGGAGCAAAAGGGAGTATTTACTATCAGGAAGAAGCATTAGGAACGGCTCATGCTATTTTGTGTGCTAAAGATAGTTTAGAAGGAAAAGTAGTAGTGGCTTTTGCCGATACTCTGTTTAAAGCAGATTTTAAAATGGATGATGCCGCTGAAGGCATTATTTGGGTCAATCAAATTGACGATCCACGAGCTTTTGGTGTTGTAAAACTTAATGAAAATAATATTATTACCGATTTTGTAGAGAAACCTCAAGAATTTGTTTCCGACCTAGCCATTATTGGAATTTATTACTTTAAAGATGGAGCTTATTTAAAAAATGAATTACAATATTTAATTGATAATGACATTAAAGAAAAAGGCGAGTACCAATTGACCAATGCCTTAGAAAATATGAAACAAAAAGGGACAAAATTTGCTCCCGGAAAAGTAATTGAATGGCTAGACTGTGGAAACTATGCAGCTACTGTTTATACTAACCAACGCGTTTTGGAGTTTATTAAAGATGAAACCATTATTGATGCTTCACTTCAAAAAGAAAATACGGTAATTATTGAGCCATGCTACATTGGTAAAAATGTAAAAATCAGTAATTCAGTTATTGGTCCTCATGTTTCTATCGGAGATAATTGTGAAATAAATAATGCCTTAATAAGCAATTCATTAATACAAAAAAATACTCAAATACAAACAACAAACATGGTTAATTCTATGGTAGGAAATTTTGCCAAAATTACCGGAAAAGCGCAAGAATTAAGTGTTGGAGATTACAACGAACTAAGCTAATATACATGTCATTAAACACATTCATAAAACTTTTTATTCCATTATTATTTTTGGTCGCTTGTAGTTCTCAAAAAGATACAGTAAGCTCTAAGCAAAAAATTAAAGAAGCTACTGTACTTAATGAAAAACAAAAGCTAGAGTTAGATTTTTTATTCCATGAAGCTAATAAACAAAGACTGTTAGGTAATTACGAGCAAGCGTTGGTAATTTATTCTAAATGTGTTAAAATAAATCCTAACCAACCATTTTTTCATTATGAATTAGCCAATTTGTATAATATGGCTAATCAGCAGCAAATTGCACTCCAATATGCAGAAAAAGCTGTTCAATTAGATCCTAACAATAAATGGTACAGGTTGCAATATGCCCAATCTTTGCAAGAAAGTGGAGATACAGAAAGTGCAATAAAACAGTACGAAAAGTTGATAGAATTAGAGCCAGAGAATGTTGATTTATATTTTGACTTGGCAAGAATGCAATTATATTCAGAAAAGTATAAAGACGCCTTGATAAATTTAGATGAAATCGAAAAACGTATAGGAATAAGTGAAGAAATTGTAAGACAAAAAGAAAAAATATACATTAAGTTAAATGATATTGAAAGTGCGGCTGCTGAGGTTCAAAAATTAATTAATGCATATCCTGATGAAATTCATTACAAAGGATTATTAGCAGATTTATACCTGGCAAACGAAATGCCCGAAAAAGCATTTGAAATTTACCAACAAATTTTAGAAAAAGACCCTCAAAATCCTTATGCACATTTGTCTTTATACGATTATTATAAAGCAAAAAATGAAAATGAAAAAGCATTGGAAGAAGCAAAATTGGCTTTTCAAAGTCCAGATTTAGATATAGATACTAAAGTGCAAATTTTACTTTCTTATTATTCTTTATCTGATAAGAGTGTAACTCTAAAAAAAGAAGCTTTTGAGTTGAATAAAATTCTTATAAAAACACATCCGGAAGAAGCAAAAGCTTATACCATTTATGCTGATTTTTTATTAAGAGAAAATAAATTAGAAGGAGCTAAAGAAAATTATTTAAAAGCCATTGAGTTTGACAACTCTCGTTATCCAATTTGGAATCAATTGTTGTTTTTAGAATCGGAACTTAACGATAAGGAAGGGTTAGAGAGAGATAGCAAGAGAGCAACAGAATTATTTCCAAACCAACCAATACCTTACCTTTTTTATGGGGTCGTACAGTTAGAAAATAAAAACTATAAAGAGGCTACTGAATATTTAGAAATAGGAAAAGACTACGTAATTGATAATCCACCACTTAAAACTCAGTTTTATGCTACCTTAGGTGATGCTTATAACAGCATGAAATTATATGATAAATCTGATGCGGCATACGAAAAAGCATTGGAAATTGATAGTAAAAATATACATGTATTAAATAATTACAGTTACTTTTTATCACTTAGAGAAGAAAAATTGGAACGCGCAGAAAAATTATCAGCTCTTTGTAATGAATTAGAACCTAACCAGCCTAATTATTTAGATACGTATGCTTGGATTTTGTATAAACAAGGCAAATATGTACAAGCAAAAGAGTGGTTAGAAAAAGCGGTGAGTGTTGGTGGTGATAAAAATGCTGTAATATTAGAACATTTAGGAGATGTTTTGTATCAACTCAATCAGCCCAAAGAAGCATTAAAATATTGGAAAAAAGCTAAAGAATCAGGCGAAGGTTCTGAGTGGTTGGATAAAAAAATAGCTGAAGGTAAATTGTATGAATAGAAGTAACCGATTAGTATATATTTTTCTACTAGTTTTAATAAGTCTTTTTGCATGTAAATCAAGGCAAAAAACTGTTACTACCGATTTTGGTAGAATAAAACATATTTCTGATAAAAATCTAATTGACAGCCTTGAAAAAAATGAATTTCAGTTTAATGTGCTTTCTGCAAAAGCTTCTATAAAGGTTATTGATGATAAAGAAACTTCTTTTAAAGCTCATATCAGAGTAAAAAAAGACAGTGCTATTTGGGTTTCTATTACACCATTATTAGGAATTGAAATGGCTAGAGTATTAATTACTAAAGATAGTGTAATGTTTTTAAATAGAATTGATAAACAATATTTTGTGGGTACTTTTGATTATATTAATAATAAATTTGGAACTGATTTAGATTATCAAATGTTAGAAGCTGTGATTGTTGGGAATAGTATAGAGTTTGAGAAAGAAGAGAAAGACATTATTACGAATGTGGATAAGAAAAAACATGCTTATTATATTAGTACCGAGAAGAAAAGAAAAGTGAGGAAAGACCTAAAGAAAGATAAAAATAAATTAAAAGAACTCACTCAAGCAATATGGTTATCACCTGAAACCTTTAAAATTATTGAGTTAATATTATCAACTCCAAAGTCTGACCATTCTTTAGTGAGTAAGTATAGTGATTTTATGGAACTAGAAGATAATTCATTTCCCCAGAAAATTGATGTAACTTTAATCTCAGAAAAAACAGTTAATATTTTAATTGATTACTCTAAGGTATCTATTGAAAAAGAAGACATTTCATTTATATTTAAAATTCCAGCTAAATATGAGCCTGTTCAAACAAATTAATTGTAGTTATCTTTTGCTTTTTTGCTTCGGACTGCTGATGTTTTCAACAAATGGAATTGCTCAGTCTAAATCTGAATTAGAAAAAAGAAAAAAAGAACTGAATAAGGAAATATCTCTTATTAATGGAATGCTTAAAGAAACCGAAAAAAACAAAGCACTTACTTACGATCAATTGCTTAAACTAAAAAGTAAAATTAATGCCCGAGCTAATTTAATTTCAACCATACATTCCGAAATAAAACTGATTAATAAAAAAATTGCAGATAATGAAGCTATTATTACTGCGATGGAAAAGGATTTGGTACAATTAAAACAAGAATATGCTAAAATGATTTATTATGCCTTTATTCATAAGAGTCAGAAGGACAAAATTATGTTTGTGATGGCTGCCGAGAGTTTTAATCAGGCATACAAAAGATTAAAATACATTCAGCAATATACTACTTACAGGCAATCTCAAGCAGAACTGATAGTTAAAACACAACAAGATCTTCAGAAAAGAAACAATGATTTAAAAAATAGTAAACAAGAAAAAGCGGCACTACTTTCTTTAGAAGAACAAGAAAAAAGCAAATTAGCAGTAGAAAAAAATCAACAGGAAACAGTAATTTCTAAATTACAAGGTAAAGAACAAGATCTTAAAGACAAGTTAAGAAAAAAAGAAGAAGCTGCTGCGAAACTACAAAAAGCTATACAGCGAATTATTGAAGAAGAAATTCGTAAAGCAAAAGAAGCGGCTAAAAAAGCCGGAAATACCACCAAAGGTTTCCCAATGACTCCGGAAGCTCAGATGCTTTCTAACTCTTTTGAAGCTAATAAAGGTAAACTCCCTTGGCCAGTTATTGAAGGCGTTATTACCGCTAAATTTGGTCAGCACAATCACCCTGTATTACCTGGAATTGTGGTAAATAATAATGGTATTGATATTAGCACTAGTGGCGGAGCAAAAGCAAGAGCAATTTTTGATGGAGAAGTAAGTTCTGTGGCAATTATTCCCGGTGAAGGAAAAGTAGTGATGGTTAGACATGGAGAATATTTATCTGTTTATTCTTATATGAGTGATGTTTTTGTGCAAAAAGGAGATAAGATTTCTACTAAACAAGAACTTGGTATATTAATTAATGATACCGGAAATTCAGGAACATCTGTTCATATTGAAATATGGAAAGGAATGACAAAACTAAATCCTGAATATTGGATTTATAGAAAATAAAATACTTATGAAGTTTTCAATTTCAGTTGTAATTCCTTCGGTAAAAAAACTAATAGATTATAAGGATTCATTAATAATTTTAGGCTCTTGCTTTGCCCAAAATATTGGAGAAAAACTTACTTCCAATAAATTTAATACAGTTGTAAATCCATTCGGAATAATTTATAATCCTATTTCTATTGCTAATAATTTAACTCATATCTTAAATAAGAGCAACTTTAAAGATGAGGATTTACTTTTTTTCAATGATAAATGGTTGAGTTTACAACATCATGGTAGTTATTCCAATAGTAATAAGACTGAGTGTTTGCAAACCATTAATCAATCTATTAGTTCATCAAATAAACAACTAAAGAAAGCGAGTTATTTGTTTGTTACTTTTGGCTCTGCTTGGGTGTATAAACACGAAAAGTATGGGGTGGTTGCTAATTGTCATAAAATTCCTGCTAAGCATTTTTCAAAAAGATTACTGAAAGTAGAAGAAATAGTTGCAGCTTATACCTCCCTTATTAAAAGTATTAAAGGTAGTAATGCGGATATTAATATTGTTTTTACTGTTAGCCCTGTTCGTCATGTTAAAGACGGTTTGTGGGAAAATAATTTAAGTAAGTCAGTTTTGCATTTAAGCATAAAAGAACTCACCGAAAACTTTGATAATTGCTCTTATTTTCCGGCTTATGAAATTGTAATGGACGAATTGCGTGATTATCGTTTTTTTAAAGATGATTTAGTCCATCCAACAGATTTGGCAGTAAATTATGTTTGGGAAAAATTTTCAATGAGCTATTTCTCTAAAGAGACCATCGCTTTAATAGGAAACATTCAAAAAATTAAACAAGCAGCAACGCACAAGCCTTTTGATTTTGACAGTGAAAATCATCAGCAATTTATTAAAAATCAACTCGCTATAATACAAGGATTAACTACTGAATTTCCTCACTTCAATTTTGAAGAAGAAAAACAGTTGTTGACAAAGAAAAAATGAATTACTGATTCAAATAAGCTGTAATTCCTTGATAAATCGTATTTAATTCAGCATCGGAAATACAATAAGGAGGAATAATGGTTATCACATTTCCGAGTGGTCTGAGAATGATTCCTTTCTTCAACAAAAATTGATATGCTTCTTTGCCTTTGGAGTTAAAATAATTACTCTCACCATCAGTTTGTAACTCAATAGCAGCAATAGTTCCAAAACATCGGGCATTTCTAACCTGTTTATGGTGTTGAATGCTTTGAATAAATGTTTTTTGTAATTGGCAAATGCGTTCAATTTTCTCAAAAGTATCTTCCGATTCAAATAAATCTAACGAAGCATTGGCAGCAGCACAAGCAAGTGGATTCCCTGTGTAAGAATGTCCGTGTAAAAAAGTATGCTTAGCATTATCTGAATAAAAAGCTTGGTAAATGGTGTCAGAAACTGCTGTAATTCCTAAGGGCATAAAACCGCCTGTAATTCCTTTGGACAAACAAAAAACATCAGGTTTATGCTGAAAATAATTAGAAGCAAACCATTTTCCTGTTCTTCCAAAACCTGTAAAAACTTCATCAGCAATAGTAATTACATGGTATTTTTTACACAACCCTATCATTTCTGATAAAATTTCTGGTGAATGCATTAACATTCCGGCTGCTCCTTGAATAATAGGTTCAAAAATAAAAGCAGCTATCTCATTGGTTTTTAAATAGTTTTCAAATTCATTTAAAACTGCTAATTTGTTTTTTTCTGTTGGAGGTTCAATAAAATCAACATGGAACAATAGTGTTTCAAAAGGTTCGTTAAAACCACCTCTGGCGGTTAAACTCATACTCCCGAAAGTATCACCATGGTAATCATGCTCTAAGGCAATAAAACGAGTACGTTTTTCGCCTTTGTTGAACCAATACTGAATAGCCATTTTCAGTGCGACCTCGTTGGCAGTTGAGCCATTATCTGAGAAAAATATTTTTTCAATGTTTGTTGGTAGTAAATGAATTAATCTTTCCGAAAGCTTTACTGCTTGAGGATGTGTAAATCCACCAAAAGCAACATGTTCTAATTCTAGTGCTTGTTCGTAAATTTTTTGAGCAATATAAGGGTGTGCATGTCCATGAATATTTACCCACCAACTGGAAAATCCATCAATGTATTGCTTACCGGCTTCATCAAAAACAAAAGCTCCCTTGCCTTTCACAATAGGAATTACATCAGCATTTTTTTGCTGGTCGAATGGATGCCAAATGTATTGTTTGTCTTTTTGTTTCAGGTTCATAGTGGCAAAGGTAAACAGTCAAAAATAAAAAAGGTCGGAATGAGTCAATTTTATTCCGACCTTTTTAAGTTTATAAAACCTCTTTTACCAAATAGTAACTCTTAAACTATCGGCAGCAACCATTTCTCCTTCTTTGCAACCAAAAGCATTATGGAATTCATTCATATTAACCAATGGGCCATTAATTCTATACCTTGTTGGAGAGTGATTATCTGTTTTCACTTGGTTGATAAGGAATTCATCTTTAGCATTAGTATGCCAAACCTGAGCCCAACCTAAAAAGAAACGTTGGTTGTGGTCAAAACCATCAATTAGTTCCGGTTTTCCTTTCTTTTCCACAGCTTTTTGTAAACCGTAATACGCTAAGGTTAATCCGGCAATATCAGCAATGTTTTCACCAAGAGTAAGTTCTCCGTTTACTTTATTGCCTTCAGCCACTTCGTAGTTATTAAACTGGTTGACTAATCTTGCTGTACGTTCTCCAAAATTTTTCAGATCTCCATCTGTCCACCAATTTTTCAGATTCCCATCACCATCAAATTGACTTCCTTTATCATCAAAGCCATGAGAAAATTCGTGACCGATAACTGCTCCAATTCCACCATAATTAATAGCATCATCAGCTTCAGGGTTAAAAAATGGAGGTTGAAGAATAGCAGCAGGAAAAACAATTTCGTTCATAGTAGGATTGTAATAGGCGTTGATTCTTTGTGGGTTCATTCCCCATTCATCTTTGTCAATTGGTTTTCCTAATTTGTCAATGTTTTCTTTATAATTGTGGTAGTTCATGTTCATCACATTTTGAACTAAAGTAGTTGGTTTAATATTAACAGAGCTATAATCTTTCCACTTGTCAGGGTAACCAATTTTGTAATTGAATTTGCTTAGTTTTTCTAATGCTTTAGATTTTGTTTCATCGCTCATCCAGTCCAATTGTTGTACTCGTTCTTTAAAAACATCAGAAATATTATGAATCATATCCAATACCATTTGTTTAGACTCTTCAGGAAAATGTTTTTCAACAAATAATTTTCCTAAAGGCTGACCAACATAATTGTTAGATTTCCCTAAAGCTCTTTTCCATTGTGGTTTCATTTGTTTAACACCTTTTAGTGTAGTGGAATAAAAATCAAAATCGGCTTGTTCAAAATCTATACTTAGGTGTCCGGAAAAATCATTAATAAAATGATAAGCAACGTAGTCTTTCCAATCTGCTAAAGGAAATTTTTTGAAAGAATTGTTTAATGCTTTAAAGAAATCAGGTTGACGAACAACTAAAGTATCAAAATCTTTAAACTCTGCGGTAGCGAAGAAGTCTTGCCAATTAATAGCAGGCATTAATTTTTGCAAACCTGCTTTATCCATTTTATGATACGTTTTATGCGGATCTCTTAAATCTACCCTATCCATAGAGTTGGATGCCAATTCTGTTTCAATTTTGATGATGTTTTTGGCTTTTTGAGCAGCTATTTCTTCCGAATTATCAGTAAGAACAAATAGTTTAGTGATAAATTTTTCATATTCGGCAAGTATGTTTTCGCCTCTTTCATCTTTAGGAAAATAATAACTTTTATCGGGTAACCCAAGTCCTCCTTGAGACAAGTAAGTAATGTATCTGTCACTGTTCTTTGCGTCTATGTAAACATAAAATCCAAAAAATGCACCTGAACCAATTTTTTTATTTTCTACAGAAGTAGTTATTAAATCAGCTATAGTAGCAGCTTCGTTTATTTTATCTAAATGCGGTTTTATGGGTTCATAACCTAATTTATTAATAGTGGTAGAATCTAATGCTGAGGTGTAAAAATCTCCAACTAACTGTAAGTTTGTTCCTTTTTTGCCTTTAGCACTTGAAGCTTCTTCCACTATGGTTTTAAGTTGCAATTCATTTTCATCATGCAACACATTAAAACTTCCCCAACGGCTTTCAGATTCAGGAACAGGATTATTTTTTAGCCAATTACCAGCAGCAAATTGTTCAAAATCATCACAAGCAGAATGAGAGGAATCTATTTGACTAATATCAAAAGCGGGTGTAATTTCTTTTTCTGGTTCTTGGTTTTTATTTTCTTGTGTTGAACATCCTACAGCTACTAAAAGTAAGCTAGGAATAATAATAAGAGAGCTAGTTTTTATCATAGTTTTAGTTGGTTAGTGATTTACAACGGGTTAAAGATAACAAAAAAATAAATATAGTTTATTCATCTAGGAAGATTAAAAAAAATTAAAAATTTTATGGAATTTAGAAAGTAGTTGCATCTAAAGGGCAAACAAAACATAATATTCACCTAAAACCTAGAAATTATGAAAACTAGAAATTACAAAAACAATCATCTAAAAGCTAAAATGATGAATAGAAAATTAACCTTATTTAGAAATGCAACTACAAAACTGATTGCTTTAGGTTTTTCAGTATTAATAATGTGTTCGGCAGCCTTTTCTCAGAATGGAGAAATAAAAGGAGTTGTAAAAGATAAAGTTACAGGAGAGCCAATTTTTAATGTTTCTGTGTATGTAGAAGTAGGAGGGACATTGAAAGGAGCGGTAACTGATTTTGATGGAAAATATACTATAAAACCTTTGAGTACTGGAGTTTATACAGTAACAGCAAAATCTACTGGGTTTGGAACAATTGAAACAAAAGAGGTTAGGATTACTTCTGATAAAATTACTTATGTAGATATGGCTATGGAACAAACAGCAACAATGTTAGATCCGTTTGTAGTTACAGAAGTTATGCACGTAATACCGCTAATAAATAAAGATGAGCCACATGTGCAAGCGTTAACTATCGAAGAAATTAGTAACAGTCCAAATATTAAAGATCCTATTAAAATAGCCACCATGTTGCCAGGGGTTACATTAGCTAACAATGGTAAAGATGTTTATATAAGAGGAGCACGACCAACTTCTACTCAGTTTATTACAGATGGAATGAAATCAATAAATGGAGAGATAGGTATTCCCGGATTAGCTATTGGAGCAATGAAAGTTTATACCGGAGGCGTTCCTGCAAAATACGGAGATGTTAATGGTGGAGTAATTGTAGTAGAAACTAAAAGTTATTTCGATTTAGCTCAGGAATTTAAGTAAATCCCTAAAAGTTCAAGGTTTAACTTTTACTATTAAACCTTGAACTTTTTTAATACCTTTATCAATTCATTTTTAGTGACCAAACTTTATCAATGAATATCTTTAAGAAAAATAGACCTCAGAAATTGTCCGACAACGAGCTTATTGTAACATATAAGAGCAATGGAGATGGAATATATTTGGGTGAATTATATAAAAGATATTCTCACTTGGTGTTTGGTGTTTGCCTTAAATACCTGAAAAACGAAACCGAATCTGAAGATGCAGTTTTGCAGATTTTTGAAAACTTAATGGAAGACCTTAAAAAGCATGAAATAGTGAACTTTAAATCATGGTTACATAGCGTTGCACGAAATCATTGCTTAATGCATTTAAGAAAAATGAAATCGGTGTTGAGAAAAGTAAACGAATATGAAGCAGCTTATGAACATGAAGAGACTTTTGCAGCTCCATTTGAAATAAGCGAAAAATTTGAGCAAGAATTAATATTAACTGATTTAGAGAAAGCAATTGCAGTATTAAAAGAAGAACAGCGAATTTGTATTGAATTGTTTTTTCTGAAAGAAAAATGCTACAACGAGGTAGCTGAAGAAACAGGTTACTCTGTAAAACAAGTAAAAAGTTACATACAAAACGGAAAAAGAAATTTAGCCATACAAATGAATAATTTGAAGTGAATAATTGAAAATGATATGAAAGAATTACATAACCATATATTTTCTGCAACCACATGCATTTCTAAAGAAACGATGATGAAGTATATTAAGCATCAGCTTTCTAAGAAAGAGTTGCACGAGGTGGAAAAACACATGCTCGATTGTGATTTGTGTTCTGATGCGATGGCAGGAATGAAGTATGCCACAAATAGTGCTACTATTTTGGCTATTGATAATAAAATCGACAATAGAATTGCAACCGGAGAGTCAAATCCTTTTTTTAGAGGAGGTTGGCTTATGGCAGCAGCATCTCTTGTAGCCATAATTTTTGGAGCGTACTTTTTATTTAATTTGTTTGATGAGAATAAGTTTGCACAAAACGAAATGGCTGTTCATCAGCAAATAGAAGAAGAGCAAAATGACCCTGCTCCAACAGAGAATTATATTAAAGAAGAAAGAATTGATGAAGATAAGAAAGAAGTCGTTGATAGAAGTCAAAATAAAGATGAAGCTACTGAAGATAATACTTTAAAAATGGCAGAAACAGTAACTGAAAATTTAGAACAACCTATTCCACCAAGTGTTTTTGATAAGCCGGGTTATAGAGGAACGCCAAGTGATATAGATGATATTGAAAATGATATAGTATTGGCAGATGAAGCTCCTGAAAGTATGGATGCAGAAGTTGTTGAGGAGGAGGTGTTTTCAAAAAATGACAAGAATGCTACTTATTACGATAATGAAGTGTTGAATAGCAATCAGCAAGTTGTTTCATCAACTGTGACTTCTGAAGAAAGTGAACCTGATGTTGATAATGTGGAGAAGGAGGAGCAAAGAAATGAAACCAATAGAAAAAAAGCAAAATTTGCTCAAGCACCAGCTGCTAAACAAGAAGCTGTAGCAACCGGAAATTCTTTGTCTGCCGGAATAACAGCTCAAAATACTTACTATCTGTATGATTATAAAGTGGTAGATTATGCTGTTGAATATCAGAATGAAGAAGATTTTAAGAAATTAGCTGAAACAGATGCTACTCCGGTTGATTTTCTTAACAAAGAGCAAAAAGCTGAAGCTGAAAAATCGTTAGACCAAACTGTAGTTAAAGAAACCTATAAAGATGTATTAGAAAGAGCTATTATAAACTTCAAAAAGTTGGCATATAAAGAAGCTTTAATTGATTTTGAAATGATTCTTGTTAAACATCCAAAAGATGTAAACGCTTTGTTTTATGGAGCTTTATCAGAATATAATTTAAAGAATTATAAAAGAGCATTAAGTAAATTGGATGCGGTTTTAAAAAATCCTCAAACAGAGTTTAATCAGGAAGCAAAATGGAATAAAGCCCTTACGTTAATAGAGCTGAAAGAAACAAGTAAGGCTAAAATATTGCTTCAGCAAATTATTGATGAAAAAGGATTTTATCAGCAAAGAGCTCAAGATAAATTGAAAACATTAAATTAAAGACTTATTATTCTTACATAAACCCTAACTCAAACTTAGCTTCTTCACTCATCATGTCTTTGTTCCAAGATGGCTCCCAAACCATGGTAACTATACACGATTTTACTGACCAAAGTGCTTCAATTTTTTGACGAACTTCTTCGGGTAAACTTTCCGCTACAGGACAAGAAGGAGATGTTAGTGTCATTAATATTTCGGCATTAAACTCCTCATCTAATTTAATTTCATAAATCAATCCTAACTCATAAATATCTACAGGAATTTCGGGGTCATATACTGATTTAAGTACTTCTATAATTTGCAACTCCACATCTTGTTTGGAGAGTTGGTTGGTATGTTCTTTATTTTCTTCCATAATCTAAAAAGTTTGAGGTTCAATGTTTGAAGTTGTTTAACTTCAAACCTCGAACTTTGAATTAAAAACCACTGCGTACATTCTAATTTGTTTTAACATTGATAATAACCCATTACTTCTGGTTGGCGACAAGTGTTCTTGTAATCCAATTTGATCAATGAAAAATAAGTCGGCATCAATTATTTCTTGTGGGGTATGGTTGGAAAATACTTTAATCACTAACCCAACAATTCCTTTAGTAATAATGGCATCACTATCGGCAGTAAAAATTATTTTACCGTCTTTTAGTTCTGCATGTAACCAAACCTTACTTTGGCAGCCTTTTATTAAATTTTCGTCTGTCTTATATTGTTCATCAATCAACGGTAAATCTTTGCCTAATTCAATGATGTGTTCGTACTTATCCATCCATTCATCAAACAGAGCGAATTCTTCTACTATTTCTTGTTGTGTTTCTTTAATGGAGCTCATAAAGTTGAAAGTTAGTAAAGTTTATAAAGTTTTTATTAATCCTGAAAGAACCTTGGATATTTCTTCAGCAAGTTGATATTTTTCATCAAAACTTTCTTTAGAAATGGTGTTTAATTCTTTAGCCAAATAAAGCATAGAACGTACTTCTCCACAAGAACCTTTAGCAATATATAAAAAGTATTTAAATTCATTATTGGATTTTCTTTCAAATCCTTCAGCAATATTATTCATAACAGAAACAGCAGCTCTTTGAATTTGGTCTTTAAAACCAAAATCTCTACTATCCTTAAATTCTTTATAAATAGTAAGAGTAAGCTGTTTCGATTTTTGCCATGCAATAATATCTTCAAATCTATCTATCTTCATTTTTTTACTTTCTAACTTTTTACTTTACAAACTTTATAAACTCACAATAACATTTTCAGCGCTCTTTCCAAAGCAAGTATAAAAGTATCAATTTCCTCTTTGGTATTATAAAAAGCAAATGAGGCTCTTGCCGTTCCAGGAATATCAAAGCGATTCATTAGTGGTTCGGTACAATGGTGTCCGGTTCTGATAGCTACTCCCAATTTGTCTATAATCATCCCAATGTCAGATGGATGTGTGCCATCTACTAAAAAAGACAATACACTTGCTTTGTTGTCAGCTTCTCCTATTATTCTAACCCCTTCTATTTTCTTTATTTTTTCGGTGGCGTAGTTTAATAACTCATGCTCGTAAGCTTCAATGTTGGTGATACCAATCTTATTCATATAATCAATGGCAGCTGCTAAACCCAGTCCACCAACAATGTTGGGTGTTCCTGCTTCAAATTTATGAGGTAGTTCGTTGTAAGTTGTTTTCTCAAAAGTTACGGTTTTAATCATATCTCCACCACCTTGGTAGGGAGGTAACTCATTTAAAATGGCTTCTTTTCCATATAAAATACCTACACCTGTGGGGCCGAACATTTTATGCCCCGAAAAAGCATAAAAATCGCAATCTAGCTCTTGAACATCAACTTTGGTATGAGGAACTGCTTGTGCTCCATCAATCAACACAAAAGCTCCAGCCGCTTTAGCCAATTTAATAATTTCTTTAACAGGATTTATGGTTCCTAATGTATTGGAAACATGTGTTACAGTTACTAATTTTGTTTTAGGCGAAAGCAGTCTTTTAAACTCCTCCATCAATAATTCACCTTTGTCATTGATTGGAATTACTTTTAAAATAGCTTTTTTTTCTTCGCATAACATTTGCCACGGAACAATATTAGAATGATGTTCCATGGTGGAAATAATAATTTCATCGCCTGCCTGAATGTGTTTTTTTCCAAAGCTAGAAGCTACTAAATTCACGCTTCCTGTGGTACCGCTAGTAAAGATTACTTCGTGATGATGTTGGGCATTAATAAACTGTTGTATTGTTTTTCGGGCTTTTTCATAAGCATCGGTAGCCTCCTGACTTAAGGTATGAATTCCTCTGTGGATATTGCTATTTTCGTGTTGGTAATAACGATTGATAACATCAATTACTTGTCGAGGTTTTTGCGAAGTAGCTCCATTATCAAAATAGATTAATGGTTTCCCGTTCACTTGGCGGTGAAGGATGGGGAAGTCTTTTCTAATTTCTTCTACATTTAACTTATATGTTGTTGCTTCCACAGTTTTTATTTTTATTCTTTTAACTCCATTGTCCACTTTAAATCTCCATTTGTTTCACTACAAATTTCAACACTACTTTTTCCAATATCAAAACTTAAATAAAATCTAATTTCTCTTCCTTTTATGAAATCAAGAAGTTCAGGGGATGTTAAACACATTTTATTAAACAATTCCTTGGTTTCTTTTAACTTAGATAGAGCAGTCTTTTTTGTAATGTTTTTAATGTCACTCTTTAATGACCAACCGGTTACATCAAAATAATCATTTTGACACTTAAGAGTCAAGTCGCCAACTTTAAATGAATGTCCATCAGTTAACAATACAATTGCATTTTTAATTCTATGTTGCAATTCCTCTTTGTCCATTATCAATTTAAAATTTTGTTCAGACTTACATTAATTCTCACATTAAGTAATTCTCATATCTGCACATTTGCTCATTCACACATTAAACAATCACTCCAATTCTTCCTCAATTTTAGCATCAATATACTCGTGCAAGGTCTCAATAGATATTCTCTCCAAGGCATCTTTAGCAAAAGCATTAATCATTAATTTTAAGGCTCCTTTTTTCGAAATTCCTCTCGATTGTAAGTAAAAAATCGCTTCTTCATCAATCTGTCCAGTTGTTGAACCATGGCTACATTTTACATCATCGGCATAAATTTCTAACTCAGGCTTTGAGTTTGCAGTTGCATTATCAGAAAGTAAAATATTGTTGTTTTGCTGAAAAGCATTAGTAATTTGAGCATCTTGTCTAACAAACACTTTTCCGTTAAATACTCCTGTTGATTCATCATCTAACACACCTCTATAAACCTCATTAGAATTACAGTGTGGTTTTTTATGGTCAACTACGGTGTGATTGTCAATATGATCTTTGTTTTTCCCTAAATACAATCCGTTAAGGTTAGTTTCGCAGTTGGACGCATCTACTTCAATGTTTAGGTTATTTCTTACCAACGCACCATTAAAGATAGCAGTATTGATGGTGAAATTACTATTAGCATCTTGGTAAACTTGTTCGGTAGCAATGCTAAAGTTATTTTCTTTTTTATCCTGAATTTTATTGTATTCTAAATGGGTATTTTCAGCAACAAAAAATTCTGAAACGTGGTTGTTAAAATTCTTTTCACCACCAACATTAATAAAAGATTCAATAATTTTTACCTGACTACCAGCATTGGCAACAAATAAATTTCTGCTTAGCGAAATCGTATTATTTCCAGTAGTAATGTTGATAATATGGAAAGGTTTTTCAACGATTTTGTTTTTAGCCACTTCCAAATAAATACCATCGGTATGAAAGGCATTGTTGAACGCTAAAAATATTTCTTTTTTATCTTGAGTAAACTGATTGAAATGTTTTTTTAATCCTTCAAAATTTTGCTTTTTAGCGTGAGAAAGTGAAGTTAATGTAATGCCATCTACTGAAGTGAAATCAGATAAATCGGCAACTACATGTCCGTTAATAATTACCAATACTTGTGCATCCAAATTTGGAATTAAAAAATTGCTAACATCAATTTTCTCAGGTTGACCCAAGGTGTAGGTATTGTTTACAATTTTGCCCACACGTGTATATTTCCAATATTCTGTTTTAGAAGTAGGAAAGTCTAATTCGTTAAGTTCGTTTTTTGCATTATTTCGTAAGCCTTCAAAATAACCGTCTTCATTAAACTGAAGAGGTGATAATGTGGCTAAGAAAGTATCTTTTTTTGTTAGTTCTGCTGTTGTCATTTTTGGAATGTTAAATTTTAAGTTTTGAATTTTAAATAATAGATGTGTAACCTAACATTTATAATTCAACATTTTCAGATTTTATCCAATCATATCCTTTTTCTTCTAATTCTATCGCTAATTCTTTTCCTCCGGATTTGACAATTTTTCCGTTGTATAATACATGCACAAAATCAGGAACAATATAATCTAACAAGCGTTGGTAATGCGTAATAACAATCGTTGCGTTATTAGGCGACTTCAACTTATTTACTCCATTGGCAACAATTCTTAAGGCATCAATGTCTAATCCTGAATCAGTTTCATCCAAAATAGCCAATTTAGGAGCTAACATTGCCATTTGGAAAATTTCGTTTCTTTTTTTCTCACCACCAGAAAATCCTTCGTTTACCGAGCGGTTAGCCAATTTAGTATCTAATTCTACCAAAGCAGATCTTTCTTTTACCATGCCTAAAAATTCTTTTGCAGAAACAGGCTCTTGGTTAAGGTAAGCTCTTTTTTCGTTGATTGCTGTTTTTAAGAAGTTGATATTGCTCACTCCCGGAATTTCTACCGGATATTGAAAAGCTAAAAATAACCCTTCTCTAGCTCTATCTTCAGGAGCTAAATCCAGTAAGTCTTTACCATCAAACTCCACTGAACCTTCAGTAACTTCAAACTCTTCTCTTCCAGCTAAAACAGAGGATAAGGTACTTTTTCCTGAACCATTTGGCCCCATAATAGCATGTACTTCACCTGCTTTTACTTCTAGGTTAATTCCTTTTAAGATTTCTTTACCATCAATACTGGCGTGTAAGTTATTTATTTTAATCATTTCACTTATTTTTATAGAACACGGATAATACTGATGTAACCGATGCTCACTTATATTTATATTTTTGTTATCAATAATTTTAAATTTCTCAGCCCTATTCTTATCCTACTGATCCTTCTAAACTAATTTCCAATAGTTTTTGAGCTTCAACAGCAAATTCCATTGGTAATTTATTTAATACTTCTTTGGCGTAACCATTAACAATTAAATTAATCGCTTTTTCGGTATCTATTCCTCTTTGGTTGCAATAGAATATTTGGTCTTCGCCAATTTTTGAAGTGGTGGCTTCATGTTCTATTTTAGCAGTACTGTTTTTTGCTTCAATGTATGGAAAAGTATGTGCTCCACATTGATCACCCATCAACAATGAATCACATTGTGTGAAATTCCTTGCATTGCTAGCATTTTTATGTATTTGCACCAGTCCTCGGTAAGAGTTGTTGCTATGTCCGGCCGATATTCCTTTAGAGATAATGGTACTTTTAGTATTTTTTCCTAAATGAATCATTTTTGTTCCTGTATCAGCTTGTTGGTAGTGGTTGGTTACCGCTACTGAGTAAAATTCGCCAATAGAATTGTCGCCTTTTAAAATACAAGATGGATATTTCCAAGTAACAGCAGATCCTGTTTCAACTTGTGTCCACGAAATTTTAGCATTCTTGTGGCAAATACCTCTTTTGGTTACGAAATTATATACACCACCTTTACCTTCTTTATCGCCAGGAAACCAGTTTTGTACCGTTGAATATTTTATTTCGGCATTGTCTAAAGCAATTAGCTCAACAATAGCAGCATGTAATTGATTTTCATCTCGAGATGGAGCAGTACACCCTTCTAGGTAGCTTACATAACTTCCTTCATCAGCTACTACCAATGTTCTTTCAAACTGTCCGGTGTTGGCTTCGTTTATTCTAAAATAAGTAGAAAGCTCCATAGGGCATCGTACTCCTTTTGGAATGTAGCAAAAAGAACCATCAGAAAATACTGCGGAATTTAATGCAGCATAGAAATTATCAGAAGTTGGAACTACTGTTCCAATGTATTTTTTCACCAATTCAGGATGATTTTGAACAGCTTCGCTAAACGAGCAAAAAATTATTCCTAACTCTTTTAGTTTTTCTTGAAAAGAAGTTTTTACAGAAACTGAATCAAACACGAAATCAACGGCAACACCCGATAGTGCTTTTTGTTCATCCATAGAGATTCCCAATTTATCCATAGTAGCTTTCATTTCAGGGTCTATGTCTTCCCATTTTACATCTCCTTTGTTTTTAGGAGCTGAATAATAAGACAATGCTTGAAAATCAATCTTTGGGTAACGTACATGAGCCCATTCTGGTTCAACCATTTTTTGCCATGCTCTAAAAGCATTTAAACGGTATTCCAACATCCATTCCGGCTCATTTTTCTTGGCAGAAATTAAGTGTATCACCTCTTCGTTTAATCCGGGAGGAAGTTTATCAGCTTCAATGTTTGAAGTAAAGCCGTATTTATATTCTTTATCTTTTAATTCTTCTTTTAAATCGTCTTCTGTGTATGCCATTTTATTAGTTTAAAAGTTTAATGTTCAAAGTTTGAAGTTTATTAATATTGAACTTCAAACCTGAAACTTACAGCGAGAAACTCTCCCCACAACCGCAAGTTCTATTAGCGTTAGGATTTTTAAAAATAAAGCCTTTACCATTAAGTCCACCTGAAAAATCAAGTTCTGTTCCGGCAAGGTATAGAATGCTCTTTTTGTCGCAAACGACTTTCATTCCGTTATCTTCAAAGATTTTATCATCATCGTTCATAACATGGTCGAATGATAAATCGTAAGTTAAACCAGAGCACCCACCACCTTTAACACCCACTCTAATAAAGCTTCCTTCGGGAGCATTATCTTCTTGCATTAACTTAATTGCTTGTCTTTTTGCGTTTTCTGAAACTGTTATCATAATTCAATTATTTAGATTAATTCTAAATTAGGGCAAAAGTACCTAAAATGTGGTATTGAAACAAAGAAAAAGTGAAAAAAGTAAATCTAAATTTAAATAGATTGTTCAATAAATGAATTTCTTACCTTTGCCTTATGTTTGAAGATAAAAATAACCCCAAAGAAATTGAGAATCTTGGTGAATTTGGATTAATCAATCACCTTACTTCTCAAATTAAATTAAAAAACTCAACTTCTGTTAAAGGAGTTGGTGATGATGCTGCTGTAATTGCTCCGTCTAAAAATAAACAAATTGTGGTAACTACTGATATGTTGGTGGAGGGTATTCATTTTGATTTGATTTATACACCATTTAAGCATTTAGGATATAAGGCTGTTACAGTTAATCTTTCGGATGTTTATGCTATGAATGCAGTACCCACTCAAATTACTGTTTCTATTGCTGTTTCTAATAAAATTTCTATTGAAGCTTTAGAAGAATTGTATGAAGGAATGTTGTTGGCTTGCGAAATTTATGGAGTTGACTTGGTTGGTGGCGATACTACTTCATCAAATTCGGGGTTGATTATAAGTATAACTGCTGTTGGTGAAGCAGAAAAGAAAGAAATAGTTTACAGAAATGGAGCTAAAGAAAATGATTTAATTTGTGTGTCGGGCGATTTAGGTGGTGCTTTTATGGGCTTACAGTTGCTAGAAAGAGAAAAGCAAATTTTTAATGAAAACCCTGCTATTCAACCTGATTTTTCGGGGTACGATTATGTATTGGAAAGGCAACTAAAACCTGAGCCACGACAAGATGTTATTGAAATGTTTAAAGAATTGGGAGTTCAACCTACTTCTATGATAGATATTTCTGATGGACTTTCTTCCGAAATTATTCATATTTGTACTCAATCGGAAGTAGGATGTACTATTTATGAAGACAAGATTCCTATTGACCCTTTAACAGTTTCTACAGCTGAAGAAATGAATTTAAACCCTTCTGTCTGTGCATTAAATGGTGGTGAAGATTATGAATTGCTTTTCACCATTTCTTTAGAAGATTATGAGAAGATAAAAGAACAAAAAAGAGTTGCTATTATCGGACATATAACTTCTGATAAAGGCAAGTACGAGTTTGTTTCTAATGGAGATACGGTTCATGAACTTACTGCCCAAGGGTGGAATGCCATCTTGAAAAAAGAGGATGAAAACTAAAGTGTAGAATGTGATGTGTGTTGCATTAATTTGTTTTCACTAACTTTACCAAATGGCACTTTTGAAACATGATAATATTAGTATTTTAAAGAAAATCACTTTTGTCAGAGGGATTAATATTATCGGATTATATTTCAGTTATCATCTTTCAAAACTTACCAAATCGGGAAAAATAGTAGGCTTACCTATGAGTTTAACTATTGAACCTACAACAGCTTGTAATTTGGGTTGTCCTGAGTGTCCGAGCGGACTAAAACAATTTTCTCGTCCAGAGGGGAATCTTAAAAATCCATTTTACCAACAGACCATCAACAAGGTAAAAAAACATGTTTTTTACCTGAATTTTTATTTTCAGGGAGAGCCGTTTATTAATCCTAACTTTTTGGATATGGTAACTTATGCCAATCAAAATAATATTTATACGGCTACATCAACCAATGCACATTTTCTTACAGATGAAACAGCTAAAAAAACGATAGAATCGGGATTGGATAGATTGATTATTTCTATTGATGGTATTACTCAAGAAGTGTATGAGAATTATCGTATTCATGGAAAGTTAGATAAGGTATTGGCTGGAACAAAAAACATCTTAAAATGGAAAAAAGAGCTTCAATCTAAAACACCTTATGTTATTTTTCAGTTTTTGGTAGTAAAACCCAATGAGCATCAAATTGAAGAAGCAAAGTTATTGGCAAAAGAGTTGGGTGTTGATGAAATTCGTTTTAAAACTGCTCAGGTGTATAACTACGAAAACGGAAATCCACTTATTCCGGAAAATGAAAAATATTCCCGCTATAAAAAACTGCCTAACGGAAAATTTACTTTAAAAAACAAAATGCTCAATGAATGTTGGCGTATGTGGAGTTCATGTGTAATTACTTGGGATGGAAAGGTGGTACCTTGTTGTTTTGATAAAGATGCACAACATCAGTTAGGGGATGTGTCAATATCTAATTTTAAAGAACTATGGAAATCTGAGGTGTACCAATCGTTTAGAAAAAACATATTGACTAACAGACAAGCTATAGATATTTGTAAAAATTGCACCGAAGGAACTAAAGTTTTTGAAGGGTAAATTTTGACAATTATTTTTAATATTGAAAGTATTGTTATAATTATTAAAAAGCATTATTATTGCAATAAACCAAAAATTAAATCAAACCTATGAAAAAAAATTACAAATTTTTATTATTAGCTTTAAGTATTGTTGGAGTTACATCTTTTACAAAAGCACAATTGGCCATAGACACATTAGCTATTCAAGATTTTGAAATAACACCTGCAACACCTACGTGGAATTTTACTGGTCCAGTTGTTTATAATAGCGGAACAAGTTCTGCATCAGCAGCACCACCAAATAGTCCTATTGGCATAAATAGTTCAAGAGCATGGGAAACAACTTCAGTTTCAGGAGGGCTTATTTTAGACTTTGATAACATTACCATTCCTTTGGGCTACGATAGTGTACGTGTAAATTTTAGATTGGCAGCAATGAACCTTAATGGTAGTACTGGAGGTCCCGATAATTTAGATTATGTTTTGGTGGAGTATAGTATTGATGGAGGAAATACTTTTGTAAGTCGACTACGAATTAGAGGAGCTACTGCAAATAATAGCTTTTGGGGATATGACGCAACGGGTGTTGCAAAAGTAAATTATTTACCCGCTTCTGAAACGATGTTTCAACCAGCAAATTCAGGACTGCAAACCACAGAGGGTTATAGTATTTGTGAAATTGCTTTTCCGGGTTCTATTACGCAAGTTCAGATAAGAATAACTGGTCGTTCAAGCTCAAGTTCAGATACTTGGTTGGTTGACAATTTAATATTAACGGGTGAGAACTCATGTAGTCCTGTAACTTCAGGCGTTAATGAGAATGTTTGTTTTGGTTCTGACTTTACCTATGCTGATGGAACGATTTCTACTAACATTGTTACAAATGAAAATCATACTTCTATATTAACTGGGGCAGCAGCTAATGGTTGTGATAGTATTGTAACAGAAAATTTAACAGTTATTCTTGTTGATGTTTCAACTACATTAAATGGAAATGATATTACAGCAAACGCTACAGGGGCAAGTTATAATTGGATTGATTGTAATGGAATGAATTACACAGGAACAACAACACAAACTTTTACAGCAGCAATTTCAGGTGATTATGCTGTTGAAGTAACTCAAAACGGATGTATTGATACCTCAGCATGTACAAATGTAAATGTGGTTGGTATTGCTGAAAACTCTTTTCAGTTAATATCACTTTTCCCGAACCCTACAAATGAAAATATAACTATTAATGCTCAAAAAAGCTTGGTTAGTAGTGTGGAAGTATATAATGAATTAGGTCAATTGGTATTGGTAAAACAATCGGTAAATTCATCTACAATAAATATTATGATGCCTAAGAAAAATGGTATTTATTTTGTTAAAATTATCCTTGAACATGACACCTTAGTTCAACGAGTGATAAAGTTTTGATATAAAAAACAAAATTTATTAAAAGTGGCTATTTTACAATAGCCACTTTTTTTATTTCTTTCTCTCCGTTGTTATCTAGTAATGTCACTAAATATACCGCTTCGCTCCAGTTGGTTGTATTAATTTTTTCATAAGTTGAATTAGCTATGTTTTTGGAAAAAATTAATTTGCCGGATAAATCTCTAATTTCAACTTCAGTATATTTTTTAGTAGCTAAAAACTCCATTTGGATATAGTTATCTATTGTCCATATTTTAATTTCATTTGATGTTATTTCATCAACAGATACAACGGTATTACTAACGGTAATCAGCTTGTCAATTTCCTGATAACAATTGCTGTTTTGAGAAGCTCTTAGTTTTGCTAAATACGAACCAGGTTGCATGTAAGCATGTGCTGGACTGGCTAACGTTGAAGTATTTCCATCACCAAAATTCCATAAATAATTGATTGCATTAGTTGATTGATTATTGAAGTTAACTTGCTCGTTAATAGCAAAAGTATCTTTAGCAGTGGTGAATGTTGCAACTATTGGTAACGGATTGGTTAGTTCTACTGTGTCTATTGTATTTCCACAAAGTGCATCTGTGGTTTCAATAGTATAGATTCCATTAGCAAGGTTACTTAGTGTATCATACATCAATACATTGTTTTTGGATGACACTACATTATTGTTAGCATTTCTCCACGTAATATCAAAAGGAGAAGTGCTGTTTTTTGCAAAAGCTATTTCACCATCTTGTTGGTTTACACAGCTAATTTCATTGATGTCGATATTTTTTGGAGCTCCAATGTGTAATAAAAACCTAGCAGAAACAGTAGTGTCGTATAAGGTAATATTTATAGTGTTGATTTGATTCAAATCATACATGTTTCCTGTTTGTAAATCTTCCAAAATCAAACAAGAAATATTGCCTAAGTCTGAAATGTTTTCTATTTCGATAGTATGTGTTCCTGTAACACCTGTAAGTATTTTTATGGGTACATTAATTTCTTGTTCAGGTAGTTGATTAATAGAAAACATATCATTATTCATAATACTTGCTATCATGGGTAATAGCGTGTTGTCAGAAGGCAATTTATGAGCATCAAAACCACCATCATATTGGTTAGTGGTGTTATTATTAAAATGAATTATCATTTCGTCACTTCCATTAGCGTTAGTAGTAATAATTTTGAATGGTTGGTTATTTATTGTTTTCAAAAAACTACCGGTTGTACTTGTTTTGGAAGCTTCTCTAAATGTAATAGTTGCTGAGCCATTAGCACTTTGTACCCAAAAAGCCTGAGAAGAAGCAATAATATTAGAGCCTCCGTTGGTGCCAAAGCCTGCAACATAACTGGCAAATTGTTGATTGTCAGGGTTCCAAATGTAAATTGCTGCATTAATTCCTGTTTTTAAAATGTTGGTATTATCCCAATCAATAGAAGATGGATAAGGGTTTGCTACCATGTTCCAACCATCTTCTGCTGGTAATCCGGAATTAGTATATGAGAGTGGTAAGTTTATATTACCAACATTTGGTGGGCCTGTAACATCAACGGTAAATGGTTGAGTTCCTGTAATGGTATCTCCACTCCAAACCCAAAGTCCTTCGCCAACTCCAATAATATCTGAAGCACTGCTAGGAGGTACAAAACCATTGCTTTGAGCTCCCGGTAAACTTTCATCATAAAAATAAATAGAAGGCCAAGGGTTAGCAGCTGTTGGCCAATTTGGAAAATCCGATCCAGGGAAGCCACTAGTAATAAAGCTACTACTTAAATCGGCAATAGAAGCTCCTGCAACAGATGAACCTAAAAATCTCCAATTAGTAGCTCCTGCATCTATATATCGTTGCATGGTAATGTTTCCAGATATAGGATTAAAGAAATTACAAGTTGCAATAGTGCTAAACACATTGTTTCCCGTTGAAGGATTTGGTCCATCACTAAAAATTACTGTATTATTTAAGGAAAGTGTATAAGTGTTTTCATTTTCATAAATACCAGCTGTATATCGAAGTCTTAATGTTGATCCTGCAGGAACATAAATATCGCTTGATGAGTTAGAACGTTTGGCAAAGAAATCACCTACAGGCACATTATCAATGTAAGCGGTAATATAAGCACCATTCCAACTGTCGCCATAACTGTCAAACATGTCTAATGTATATTTACACTTTGTAGTTAGTTCGTCAATTCTGGCCGTTCCGGCTGAATCAGAGATAAGTGTTAAAGCATTATTAGTATTAAAATTTCCGGTGGCAATTCCAATTTTTAAAGTACCTGTTAAATTTACATTTCCTGAAGCAATAACAGCTCCATTTATATTATCAATAGTTAAATCATAAATTTTTTGTGTACCGTTTAAGTTTAAATTATTTACTACATCACCTTTAAATGTTATGTTTCCTGTTGAAGGAACAAAAGCACCATTATTTGTAAAATCAGCATGTACATTTATATTCGATCCTGGAGTAAAAGAAAGAGTTGCCCCATTATTTAAGGTTAAATTTTTACAAACAGCAGTTATTCCTGTTACAACTGGTGAGTTTGGCGTTCCTGCAGGAATTAATGCATTCATTTCTGCTGTTGGTACTTTAGCATCCCAGTTATTTTGGTTAAACCAATTATTGCTTACAGAACCATTCCATGTGGAAGTTGATTTAAAAATAAATTGAATTTGAGGTTTGTAGTTGACTCTAGTAGTTGTTGTTTGCCCACATATACTTCCTCCATTATCATCTAAACGGTACCGATACCCTCTATTAGAAGTAAAAATTCTACATTGACCTGACGCATCCCAACTAGGTTGTACTTGTGACCAACAAATTTCAATAGCAATATTTTGTGTTCCATTCCAATTAAAAGGTGTGTCAAAAATAATCATGTCATAATCTCCCGGTTCCGGAGCGTAGGTAAAAGCGTTTTTAACGGTTGTCCAACCCGTAGTACCTAAACTATTAGATGCATTTGCAGCATTAGTATGTTTAATTTTAACCGTATATCCGGGGATGTTAAATAATGGATTGGTAGTAATAAAGAAACCTAATTGGGTTAACGTATTTGCTCCGGTTACACCTGCTGCATTTATTTCTGTTCTTGTGTAAACAAATTGAGCCACTTGCCTTCTATAATATGTATTTATGGGAGAGGCTTGGGTGATAGTGTTTTCGGCTGTACCTGTACCTATTTGTATGGCTTGGCTATTAGCTTCTGAATAAAATATTACAGCTATAAGAATAAGTATAAATCGTTTCATAATAAGTAAAATTACGTAGTAAAATCAGATGTAAATTAAGTAAAAATATTTCAAACAACCTAATAAATAAGTAATTATACTTATGTTAAATGAGATGAAAGGCTGTTAATTATTGATGAAAAACCTTTGATTGTCGATTAATTTTTCTAAGAAGTATGCGAAATGAGAAATGTAGTTTAAAAATGAATAGTAATTTTGTACTTAATGAATTCAAGCAATATAAAATCTATTTATCTTAACACATCTCAGACTAAAAGAATAGTTCAGCAATTTCAAGAGAATGAACTTTCTCATATTCATTTAAAAGGATTGTTAGGTTCTGCAACTGCATTTTATGTAAATGCCGTTTACGAAAATTTGCCTCTTAATTTTTTTATTGTTCTTAACGATAAAGAAGAAGCAGCTTATTTTTTTAATGATTTAGAGCGAGTTGTTGGCGGAGATAAAGTACTTTTTTTTCCTAATTCATACAGAAATCCTTATCAGGTAGAACAAACAGATAATGCTAATGTATTAATGCGTGCTGAGGTGCTTGGCGCATTAAGCAAATCATCATCTACCAAGCTTGTAGTTACTTATCCGGCAGCACTTTCTGAAAAAGTAATTACCAAAAAAATACTCAAAAAAAATACGCTTAAACTAAAAGTGGAAGAAGAAATTCCATTAAGTAATTTAATAGAAAAATTAAACGAATATCAGTTTGAACGGGTTGATTTTGTGGTAGAACCCGGACAGTTTTCTATAAGAGGAGGAATTGTAGATGTGTTTTCTTTCTCCAACGAAAACCCCTACAGAATTGAATTTTTTGGTGATGAAATTGCCTCTGTAAGAAGTTTTGACCCCGTTTCGCAATTGAGTATAAAAAATTATCAGAAAGTAACTATTCTACCAAACATTCAGAATTCGATGTTGGAAGAAATGAGAATCTCTATTTTAAACTATTTACCTAAAAATACTATAGTTTGGACTAAAGATATTGCACTTATTACAGCTCAATTAGAAAAAGATTTTACTAATGCACAAGAAGCATATAAAAAAGTGGAAAATTCTCCTTTGGCACATTTAATTCCCGAAGAAATCTACTATCAAAAAAATAACTTCTCAGAAGATATTGTTGCTAAAAATACCATTGAGTTTGGCAATCAATTTCAGTTACAAACTGATTTAGAAATTCAATTTAATCTGCAAGTTCAGCCTATTTTCAATAAAAATTTTGACTTATTACATCAAGATTTATTAGAAAAAAGAGAACAGGGATACAAAGTGTCTGTTTTGGCTGATAGTTCTAAACAAATAGAACGTTTGTCTGCTATTTTTGAAGATATTGGCAAAGCCTTAGATTTTAATTCTATTTTGCTTACACTACATGAAGGATTTATTGATAACGACAACAAAATTGCACTTTATACCGACCATCAGATTTTTAACCGATACCAACGATTTCATCTTAAAGATAGTTATAAGAAAAAATCAGAAAGCCTTACTTTAAAAGAGCTTCATGGCTTGTCTCCCGGAGATTTTATTACTCATATAGACCATGGTGTTGGGCGATTTTCCGGCTTAGAAAAAATTGATGTGAACGGCAAACAACAAGAAGCCATTAGAATTGTTTATGCCAATAACGATTTGCTTTACGTAAGCATTCATTCTTTGCATAAAGTAACCAAGTTTGTCGGAAAAGATGGAATTCCTCCAAGTGTAAACAAATTAGGTTCTCCACAGTGGCAAACTGCCAAACAAAAAACTAAATCTAAAATAAAAGAAGTAGCTTTTGATTTAATTAAGCTTTATGCCGAAAGAAAATCAAAAAAAGGCTACCAATTTATGCCTGACACGTATTTGCAAGATGAGCTGGAAGCTTCTTTTATTTATGAAGATACTCCTGATCAATTAAAAGCCACACAAGATGTTAAAAAAGATATGGAAGCAGACTTCCCTATGGATAGGTTAATTTGTGGCGATGTTGGTTTTGGAAAAACTGAAGTAGCCATAAGAGCAGCTTTTAAGGCGGTTGCTGATAGTAAACAAGTCGCAATATTAGTTCCAACCACTATTTTGGCATTACAGCATTATAAAACGTTTAAAGAAAGATTAAAAGATTTCCCTTGTAAGGTAGATTACATTAATCGTTTTAAAACAAAAAAACAACAGACAGATACACTCAAAAAATTAAGTGAAGGTCAGGTAGATATTTTAATTGGCACACACAGAATTGTTGGAAATGATGTGAAATTTAAAGATTTAGGGTTGTTGATAATTGATGAAGAACAGAAATTTGGTGTTTCGGTAAAAGATAAATTGAAAACCATAAAAGCTAATGTAGATACCCTTACGCTTACCGCTACACCAATACCTAGAACTTTGCAGTTTTCATTAATGGCAGCAAGAGACTTGTCTAATATTAATACACCACCACCCAACCGACAACCTGTGGAAACTAAATTGGTTACTTTTAATGAAGAACTTATTCGTGATGCTATTATTTATGAAACTTCAAGAAGAGGACAGGTTTTTATCGTAAACAATAGAGTGGAAAACATAAAAGAAGTTGCGGGCATGGTTCAGCGTCTTTGTCCGAATGTAAGTGTTTTAACTGCTCACGGACAAATGAAAGGACCTGAGTTAGAGCAAAAAATGGCAGCTTTTGTGGAAGGTCAATATGATGTGTTGATTGCTACTACTATTATTGAGTCCGGATTGGATATTCCCAATGCAAATACTATCATTATATTAAATGCTAACCATTTTGGGATGAGTGATTTGCACCAAATGAGAGGTAGGGTTGGAAGGTCTAACAAAAAAGCATTTTGTTACTTAATGGCTCCTCCATTACATACCTTAACTATGGAAGCCCGAAAAAGATTAACAGCCCTTGAGCAGTTTTCTGAATTGGGTAGTGGTTTCCAAATTGCTATGCGAGATTTAGACATTAGAGGAGCTGGAAATTTATTGGGAGCCGAGCAGAGTGGTTTTATTTCTGAAATTGGTTTTGATGTATATCAAAAAATATTGCAAGAAGCCATAGATGAGCTGAAAGAAAATGAATTTAAAGAGTTGTATGCCGAAGAATTAAAAACCAAAAACTTTGTAAAAGATTGCCAAATAGAAACTGATTTTGAAATTTTAATTCCAGATGATTACATCACCAACATTGCAGAAAGACTTTCTATTTACAAGGAGTTAGATGAGTTGGATAATTTAGAAGAATTAGAAAAATACAAAATGCAATTGGTAGATAGGTTTGGAAAAATTCCTTACGCTACTGAACAACTTTTTAAAGCCATCCAATTAAGGTGGATAGCCAAAGAAATTGGTTTTGAGAAATTAGTATTAAAACAGAAAAAATTGATAGGCTATTTTATTAGCAATCCTAATTCGCCATATTTTCAATCTACAAGATTTACCAATGTATTGAATTTTGTTCAACAGAATCCTCATTTATGCAAAATGAAAGAAAAGAATGACAAGCTTTCGTTAGTTTTTGAAAACGTAACTTCAATACATCAGGCAATAACATTTATAGAACCTATGTTAAACCCTGTTTTAGTATAAAATAACTCGTACAACAAAAGTCATTTTTCAATGAAAAAAAATAAGTAGTTTTGGAACGTATTTTGATAACACCAGAAAACAAAAACTTAAAAATTTAAGACATGAGAAAATTAGGATATTTAATGATGTTGGTTATTGTAGCAGGTTTATATGCGTGCAGCCCAAGCATTCCATTTACAAACGAGGATAAAATAAAGTATAACTTAACTGAAGAAAGAATTAAAAAGCTACAGTTTTTTGTTTCTAGAGACATTGTTTTGCAACGTGGAGAGCGTACTGATGAAGCTCAAGAATTTGATAAAGATGGTAAATTAGTAGTTTCAAGTTCTGCATTATTAGATGAAATTTATATTAAAGAAGGAACTCCTGGAGTTGTAGTTAAAGTAATTGATGAAAACAAAGTGGCAGTAAGTTTTGATGCTACCGATGATAATAAATACTTAGTTTTTGGAGATCCTAATAATAGAGGAAGGTACAATTTAATGGGTGCAGAATGGAATAACGGAAAAGGTAAAATTAATTATGGCGGGAAAGTTTATTATGTTATGCCGGGTGGAGCAAGTGCTTACTTAAAATACAAAATGAAGAAAAGTAACGAAAGCAGAAAAAGCCAAAGTGCTGCCAAAGGTAGAAAAGTTAATAACTAAAAATAATAGCTCTCACATATTATAAACTGCTTCAAAAATTTTTGAAGCAGTTTTTTTATACAATAAACTCATGGAAAATCAATTAAAAGAAACGCTTAACTTCATTAAAGGACAAGGGGTTGAAAATGCAGCGGTAGGTATAATTTTAGGAACGGGTTTAGGCGGATTAGTTGAGAAAATTGAAATAATTAAAGAAATTTCTTACGATAAAATACCTCATTTTCCTGTTTCAACGGTAGAATCGCATGTGGGCAAATTAATTTATGGAAAAATTGACGATAAAACTGTAATAGCCATGCAAGGCAGGTTTCATTATTATGAGGGGTATGATATGAAACAAATTATTTATCCTGTAAAAGTATTGAAAAATTTAGGGATTAATTATTTACTCATTTCTAATGCTGCCGGGGCGGTAAATTTGGCTTTCAAAAAAAGCGAGTTAATGTTAATTACTGATCATATAAACATGTTTCCGTCTAATCCATTAATTGGTAAAAACAATAATGAGGAAGGACCAAGATTTCCAGATATGAGTTGTGCTTACAATAAAAAGCTCAACAAGTTAATTGAAGAAATTGCTCAAAAAAAAAACATCACACTTAGAAAAGGTGTTTATGTTTCAGTTCCAGGACCAAATTTGGAAACTAGAGCAGAATATAAAATGCTTAAATTACTAGGTGCAGATGCTGTGGGAATGAGTACAGTTCCGGAAGTTATTGCAGCCAACCATTTAGGATTGCCTTGTTGTGCAATTTCTGTATTGACAGATGAGTGCGATCCAGAAAATTTGGTTCCTGTTGCGTTGGAAGAAATTTTAGCAGCCGCAACTGTTGCTGAACCTCAGATTACAACACTTTATGTAGCACTTATTCATAGACTTTAATTTTTTTTAATTCATTATATTAAGCAACTATATTAAAGGAGTTTGTTAATTTTGCCTCCGTTATGAATATTCAAGTATTAAAATCTAAAATTCACCGTGTAAAAATTACGGAAGCTGATTTGAACTATATTGGCAGCATTACTATTGATGAAACATTAATGGAAGCTGCGAACATTATTGAGGGAGAAAAAGTGCAAATCGTAAACATTAATAATGGTGAACGCTTAGAAACTTATGTAATTAAAGGCATAAGAGACTCGGGAAATATTTGTCTTAATGGACCCGCAGCCAGAAGAGTAGCAGTAGGGGATATCATCATTATCATCACCTATGCATCAATGGATTTTGAGGAGGCTAAAACATTTAAGCCTACTATTATTTTCCCAGACGAAACAACCAATAAATTGAAGTAGTTTTCGTTTCTTTACACTGTTTTTCAAGCCAATAATGATTTCTCTAAAAAAGTAGATGCAAAAAAATGTAATATCGATATTAAAAATTATCTTACCACTTGGTTTAGGATTGTTTTTAATTTGGCTGGTTTTTAAAGATTTAACTCCTGTTGATATTGCTGAAATAAAAGCTTCATTTAACGAAATCAATTATTCTTTTCTTATTCTATCGGTAATATTTGGTGTTATCAGTCATTTAAGTAGAGCTTGGCGTTGGAAATATCCTTTAAACCACTTAGGTTACCAACCAAAATTACATAATAGTTTTTTTAGTACCATGATAGGTTACTTTGCTAATTTAGGCATTCCTCGTAGTGGAGAATTATTACGTTGTGGCGTAATGAGCAAATACGAAGATATTCCTTTTAATAAATTGGTTGGAACTGTTATAGCTGAACGTATGGCAGATTTATTAGTGCTTTGCAGTTTTATTGCTATGGTGTTTTTCTTACAAATTGATTTGCTTACCGGTTATTTAAAGGAGATAGGTTTTTTTAAACAAATTTCGTTTACCAAGATGTTTATTTTAGGAGCCGCTTTTTTCGTTGTAGTAATTGTTTCCTATTTGGTATTAAAACGTTCTAAACTTAGTTTTTTCGAAAAACTAAGAAAGTTTCTTTCGGGTATTAAGCAAGGTCTAATTGCTATTTTAACCATGCCCAACAGAGGTAAATTTATTTTACATACGATATTTATTTGGACAATGTATTTTTTAATGTTTTACATTACTATTTTCAGTTTACCTGAAGTAGAAACATTACCAATTTCAGGCATTGTAACTGCCTTTGTTTTAGGAGGAATAAGTATAGCAGCAACCAATGGAGGTATTGGCGCTTATCCCTTAGCCATAAGTTCTGTGTTAATGCTATATGGAGTAGATCATAATATTGGTTATGCTTTTGGTTGGGCAACATGGATAGCTCAAACAGCCATGATTGTTATTGTAGGATTAATTTCATTGGTATTAGTTCCTAAGCTAAATGAAAAACAAGAGACTTTAGTAACTAAATCATAAAATTATTGATAAGTTTGACTATGGAAACCTCACATTTAACATCAATTAAAAATAAAATTATTAGCCGCTCATCTCTACTGGTGTTAAAAGAACAGTGGCAAAATAAAAAAGTGGTTTTTACCAACGGATGTTTCGATATTTTACACCAAGGACATATTACTTATTTAGCACAAACTGCCGATTTAGGCGATAAACTCATTATTGGAGTTAACTCAGATGCTTCTGTAAAAATGTTGAATAAAGGTACTGCTCGTCCGTTGCAAGATGAATATTCTCGTGCATTAATTATTGCATCATTAAGTTTTGTAGATGCCGTTATTATTTTTGATGAAGCTACTCCTTTACAATTAATTTCAGCTATTCAACCACAAGTATTGGTCAAAGGTGGCGATTATGATAGTGCTATTAACGATCCTTCTGACAAAAAATACATTGTAGGCTCGGATATAGTAAAACAAAATGGTGGAGAAGTAATTGTAGTTCCTTTTTTACCAGGATATTCTACTACAAGTATTGAGGAAAAAATAAAAAGGGGGTAATTATTTTCCTACCACCACTTCAATTAAATCTTCTTTTTTAAGGTAGTTCTCAGCTAGTTTTTTTAATTCTTCAGCATCAATATTTTTTACTTTTTCGATGTAGTTGTTGTAGTATTCAAAATTAAAACCGAAGAAGTGAACATTTTCAAAAAGAGAAGCCATATTAAAAGGACCATCACAGCTTCTTAGTACTTGTCCAAGAATGTAGTTTTTTACTAACGCTAATTCATCATCACTTACCAAAACGGTTTGAAGCAATTCAATTTCCTTATAAATTTCTGCCAACGCATTATCGGTTACATTTACACCAACTTCAGTATTAATATAGAAAAAAGCCGCCTGTTGCATACTCATAATTCCGGCATTTATACCGTAAGTATATCCTTTGTCTTCTCTAATATTTTTCATTAATCGAGAGCCAAAATAGCCTCCTAATATGGTAGTTAAAATTTGTAAGCTAAAATAATCAGGATGGTTTTTATTAGGCATTACCCTACCAATTCTTATGGCAGATTGCATGGCACCGTCTTTAGAAATGTGCTTTGTTTTTTCTGAGCTAGATTCTTCAGTAATGCTTGGGTGGTTAATTTCAGGAGTGAAAGGCGTTAACAAATCTTTTCTTCCCATTTGTTGATTCAGCACTTTAAGATCATGTTCGGTTACTTTTCCGGAAGCAATAATGGTAGTATGAGCAAAATTATAATGTTGTTGATGGAATTTTTTAATAGCTTCCAAAGAAAGCTGCTCAAAATGGTGTGCTTCTGTTTTCTTTCCGTAAGGATTGTTTTTTCCCAACAACATTTCCATAAATGCTGTGTGAGCAACAAAACTTACTTTTTCGAGGTTAATTTTAAACTTTTCGTAAGCATTTTGTTTATACACTTCAAATTCATGTTCGGAAAAAGCAGGAAAAGCAATTACTTCTTTAACAAATGGCAAAACATGGGGCAAATGTTTAGACAAGGTATAAACCGTAACATTAGCATTGTCGTAAGCAAACTCGGCATCTAAAAAAGCTCCATATTGATCAATTCCTTCGGCAATCTCGGCAGAAGTAAAGTTTTTAGAACCCTCTTGCATTAGTTTGTTGGCAGAAGCAGCAATTAGAGGACTAGGTTGATGCCATTTACCGGCTTTAAAAATAAAACTGATTTTTAGAATTTCTTCACTACCACCTGAAATATAATAAACCGGCACACCATTGTCTAGCTGTGTTTTAACAGGCTCTAAAAAAGCAATACTTGATACTTGATTAAATGGAGGTGCTTGTGTTCTATTAATTTCAGTCATACAATATATTTTTTGTAAAAGTAATTAATGTTGTTGGGCTGATATTGTGAATAGAATTAAAAATTGATAGAAGTAATCCTGTCTCTTATACACATCTCCGAGCC
>OJGU01000100.1_pt1 | contig 58671 bp, 50 predicted proteins | sample 1594741 | NCBI WGS metagenome assembly OJGU01 (sample SAMN05416841, study PRJEB24817) | seawater metagenome | isolation source: Sea water | place: Canada:Atlantic | collected 2013-07 | reverse complement strand
GGACAGGGGTTCCGTTCGGGTCCTCGGGAATGGTTGTCGGGCTGAGTGCCCCGTCAAAATCGGTGGCGCTCATCAGCGATGGTAGCGGCTTCGGTTTGAGATGATCGAATGCGGCAAGTTCCTTTTTAAGGGCTTCGTAGCTTGCCTTGTCGTCCTTTGACATGTTCTTCAGGGGCCCCCCACCCTCCTCAAGAAATTGTCGGGATACCAGGTAGGCCATCTGCTGTTCGAGCGAGCTTCTTTCTGCGACGGGCTTGTTGAAGCAGGCCTGAATATCGAGGGGGAATTTGTCGACCGTGAAGATCCATTTTTTGTCGTAGTAGGGTTTAAGGAGCGCATCGATGCGGGCTTGAATCTCGGTGGTGGCTTGTTTCCAGATTGCTGTTTGTTCGGCGTGAGCCCGGTGCTCCTGCTTGGTAGCTGCCTTTAGATCATCGCGCCAGATGAGAGGTTCGAAAAAGGAGCGAAGTTTGAAGTAGTCTTTCTGAAGAACGGGATCGAATTTGTGATCGTGACATCGGGCGCAAGCCATGCTCATTCCGAGGAAGACGTCGCCAGTGACGTCGGTCGTCTCGTTCATGATATCATTCCAATGTCCTCGAGCGTCACGTTGGTTGTATTCGTAGATGCCGAGCCGAAGAAATCCCGTCGCTGTGAGCGCCTCGGGATTGTCCCCAGAGAGTTCGTCTCCCGCTAGTTGCTCGCGAACGAATTCCGTGTAGGGTTTATCTCCATTCAGGGCGTTGATGACATAGTCGCGGTAGCGCCAGATATGGGGTCGAAAGGCATCTTGATTCCATCCGTCGGAATCGCTGTAGCGTACCAGGTCGAGCCAGAATCGAGCCCAGTGCTCTCCATAGCGGGGGTCGGAAAGGAGGCGCTCGACCAAATGGTCCCATTTGTTGATGCGCTCATCATTGAGGTAGCGCTGGGATTCGTCGGCGCTCGGGGGCACGCCTAGCAGAGAGAAATAGACACGGCGTAGGAGAACGGAATCTTCGGCAGGCGGTGCGAGCGTCATGGATTGCGCCTTCAGACGTGATCGGACAAAGTGATCGATTGGGTTCCGGGAACGATCATCGTGATCCAGCTGCGGCAGGGGTGGTTTGCTAATTGGCTTGAATGCCCACCAGTTGCGATCTTCTTGGGTGATTTTGTTGCTCGCTTGACGCATGAGCCTGAGATTGCTGGGCCAAAGAGCCCCCTTGTTGATCCAGGATTCAACTTGCCGGATTTCTGATGGATCCAAGGGAGCCTTAGGAGGCATTTCGAGGTCTTCGTAATTGAGGGCTGAGAGAAGCAGACTTGTCTCCGGGCGATCGAGGTTGATTGCCGGCCCTGAGTCGCCCCCGTTTAAGAGTCCCTTCCGGGTGTCCAATCGTAGGCCTCCTTTCTGTTTTTCGGGACCATGACATTCCAAGCAATGGGAGACGAGGAGCGGACGTATCTGTTGTTCGAAGAGGCGGTTATCGCTGGTCGCTGCCTGGGTATGCGATACAACGAGGAGATAGAAGCTGAGCAGCTTGAATGGCGCTAGTAAACGTCGTTTCATCGCATCGGTCTCTGGAATTGAAGGGAGATTGTAGGATACCTAGCCGAGGCAAGCAAGTTAACGTGCCGAGGCCTCTGCGGGCTTGGTACTGCGAGCTCGGGAACGAATATAGTGTTGGAGGGCGCTGAGATGTTGATCGGAAAAGTTCGCGAATGAAGGCATGCCTCGACTGATGCGTGAGCCTTTTCTTACAACATCATCAAACAGGGCGTCAGCGAGCGGAATGGGTGAGGCTCGGAGATCCGGGGCCATTCCCCCGGCCCTCGCCCCTCCTCCGTGGCAGTAGCCGCAAAGCTCGTAGAGTTGCGAGCCAGCTCGTGCGAGGTCGGGGTTTATTTTGAAATCAGGTGGATCGATCGGATTTGGAAAAAATGGGGCTGGTTGCTTCGGTAACGTGGCATTGCCTTCAAGCGAAAAGGCAATGAGCCGGCGCATGTGAATTCCATACGACCATCCGAGTTCTCCGGCTCCTCCAAGGCCTGCGACGCTGCCACCAAAACCAACCAACAGGGTGACGTACTGTCGTCCATTGATCTTGTAGGTGATGGGAGGGGCGGAGATTCCAAGCCCAAGGTCAGTGTCCCATAAGGTCTTTCCTGTTTCTGCCTCATAAGCCAAGAAATGTCCGTTGGCATGCCCTTGGAAAACGAGGTTTCCAGCGGTGGTTAAGGTGCCAGCATTCCAGTAGTTGTCTTGAGGAACCGCCCAGGCGAGTTGTTGCTTTACCGGATCCCAGGCTTGGAGGGATGCCGGGTAGGCTTTTCCGGGTTCGGGGCCGTAGCGCTTGTTGCTGACTCCCATGCCGCCCTGGAAGGGAACGGATCGCCATGTTTTGGTATCGATGCCCGCGTCCGTGTAGGTGACGCTCATGTGAATTGAAGGGATGTAGGTAAGTTTCGTGATGGGGTTGTAGGACATGGCATGCCAATTGTGAGCGCCGGCTGGTGTCGGACTGACTCTGGCGGATCCGGTTTCGTATCGAGCTCCAGGAATTTCGACGGGTCTTCCTGTTGTGAGGTCGATGTGGGATGCCCAGGTGGTCGCCACGAATGGCTCGGCGGAAATGGGTTTGCCCGTTCGTCGATCAATGACATAGAAGAAACCGTTCTTGGGGGCGTGGAGGATTGCCTTGATCGGTTCTCCCTTGATCGTGAGATCGGCCAGAATGATATCCATACTGGAGTTGAAATCCCAGGATTCGCCGGGTGTCGTCTGATAGTGCCATTGGTATTCGCCGGTATCGGGATCGAGGGCGACGATCGAGCTAAGGAAGAGGTTGTCCCCCCCTTCTGGACTCCGGATCTTGCGATTCCACGGCGAGCCGTTGCCGGTGCCGACGTAGAGTGTGTCCAGTTCGGCGTCATAGGTGAGCCCATGCCAGGGATTGCCGCCACCCCCGTGTTTCCACCACTCTCCAGTCCAGGTCTTGGCTGCCATTTCCATGGCCTTGTTTTCAAAGCCATCAGCTGGGTTTCCGGGGACGATGTAGAATTTCCATGCTTCTTTACCTGTTTCGATGTCGTAGGCGGTGATGAACCCTCTCGAAGGACCATTCTCCGTCCCGCCGTTACCAATGACCACTTTATCTTTGAAAGCCTTGGGTGCGCCCGTGATGTAGAGGGCTTCATCGAGTCCGAAGGTGCGGGCGCTCCAGAGAAGCTCACCCTTCGTTGCATCGAGTGCGATCAGCCGACCATCCCAGGTTCCTGCAAAAAGTTTGCCCTTGTAGAATGAAAGCCCGCGATTGTGAAACCATCCGGTTTTCTGTTTCGTTCCAATCGCCTCACCCGACTTAGGATCGTATTCCCAGAGCAGGGTTCCAGTTGTGGCATTGACTGCTCGAATGACATTCACCTGACCGACAAAATATAGAACCCCTTCGACGACCAGCGGCGTCGCGACGAGGCCGCTGTCTTGGGGGAGATCGAGATACCAATCCACCTTGAGATTCGTAACGTTGGTGTCATTGATATCTCGTAGCGGGCTGAAGCGTTGCTCGCTGTGCGTCCTACCGTAGGCCAGCCATTCTGCCGTGTTGCTTCGCTCAGAGATCACAGAGTCATCGATCACCCGCTGCTGACTTAGCAGCGAAGGAGCTAGAATCGTGATGGCAAGAAAGGCAATGGGTGCCAATGAAAGTCGTTGCGTCATGGTGCGTGGCGTGATGTTTCGAGTGGTAACGAATTCTGCACGGGAAGGGATGGATCGACAAGCAAAGCTTCGGGGTAGATTGCTTCTCTATGGGAGGTTCCAGTAGAGTTTTCGTTGGCCAGTTGACTGGTTGTGCTTGTAATATCTGCACTGTGATAACCCTCCCGACGCACCTCATTCGTGCTGGCCTTTGGGTCGCTCTTGTCGCCGCTTTCAGTCTCGCGGCTGACGATCTCCCCGATGGGGTGGTGAATACGCAGAACCCAGCGGACGTGTCGCTCTCGCCCGCAGTTTCGCTCTCTCGCATGCTTGTGCCAGATGGGTTCTCGGTGAGTCTGTTTGCTGGGGAACCGAATATCCGACGCCCCATCGCCTTTGATATTGATGATCGAGGGCGGCTTTGGGTGGTGGAGAATTATTCTCATCCCGAATGGCGATCCGACAACGCAACGGATCGAATCGTTATTTTGGAAGATGCTGATAACGATGGTCAGTTTGATAAGCGAACGGTTTTCTGGGATCAGGGCAGGTACTTGACGGGCATAGCTCTCGGCTATGGTGGGGTATGGCTCGCGAATACTCCTGAGCTCAGCTTCATTCCGGACCGCAACCGGGATGATGTTCCAGATTCAGAACCAGTGGCAAAACTGGATGGTTTTCGCGTGTCGTCAAACAATGTCGTGAACAACTTTCATTGGGGGCCTGATGGCTGGCTCTACGGAGCGATCGGTTTAAGCTCCCCTTCCCTCGTGGGTGCTCCGGGCTCAGCAAACGACGCCCGGACGCGAATCACTCGGGGTATCTGGCGTTTTCACCCGGTCAAGGAGCGTTTTGAATCGGTCGCCGAAGGAATGGTGAATCCATGGGGCGCCGACTTCAATGAGTTCGGGGACCTCTTCACATCGAACACGGTCATCGCCCATTTATTTCACATTGTGCCGGGTATGTATTGTCAGCGCCGAGATCGGGAAGTCAGTCATCCCCATGTCTATGATCAGATTCAGTCGATTACAGATCATCTCCATTGGGGAGGAGGCGTGTGGCAAAGTTCAAGGCAAACGACCGATGCGCATTCTGTTGCCGGAGGTGGGCATGCTCATTGTGGAGCTATGGTCTACCTGGGGGACAATTGGCCTGATAAGTATCGAGGAGCGTTTTTTACCGCAAACCTTCATGGGAACCGAATCAATATGGACCACCTCGTGCCTCGCAATTCAAGCTATACCGGCGTTCATGGAGAGGATTTTCTTATCGCCAATGATCCTTGGTTTCGGGGGATGTCCGTCAAGTATGGTCCCGATGGTGGTGTTTTTGTTTCAGATTGGCATGACTTTGGAGAGTGCCATGATTCGGATGGGAGTCATCGAACGACGGGGCGAATCTATAAGATTGTTTATGGAGAGACGCCCGAGGTGCCAAACGATTTGAACTCCCTGTCCTCTTCCGAACTTGTTTCGCTTCATGATCATAATAATGAATGGTTTGTGCGTCATGCAAGACGTTTGCTGCACGAACGTGCTTTGGCGGGCGATGAGATGGTCGAGGTGGCGAAGAAACTTCGTTCAGCGATCGCGAGTTCGAGTCTCCCGCAAGATCGCCTGCGTGCCTTCTGGTCGCTTCACTCAATTGGACTCACCTCAGAGTCCGAGCTGCTTGCCTACGCGGGTAACCCATGCGAACATCTTCGAAGATGGGCCATACGATTCCTGGTTGAGGATCGTGCTGCGTCGGATGCTGCCCAGGACGCTCTCATTGACTTAGCAGGAAGGGAGCCTTCTCCCAAGGTTCGTCTGGAATTCGCGTGTGCGATTCAGCGGGTCTCAAAGAAGAACGGAATCCTATTGGCAGGGGCGTTGCTGACACAGGCGGTCGATACAACGGATCCCTACATTCCCTTGATGATCTGGTATGGGCTTGAGCCTCTTGTCGCGAAGGAAGCAACGATGGCTCTTCAACTAGCGGCTACTTCGAGAATTCCGCAGGTTCGTGAATACATCGTTCGGAGAATTCTCTCGGAAGAGAGACCTGTACTGGGTGATGCGATTGGGGTGATGAACGAGATCTCTGAGCCTAGAGTCTTGAAGGGATTTCTTGCTGGCATGCTGGCAGCGCTCGAGAGGCGTGGAAGTGTGACGCCGCCTCCTGTCTGGAAATCATTGAGTGACCGAATTTCTCGTCACTCGGATGTTGAGATCCGAAGCCTAGGCGTTCGGCTTGCGACGGTCTTTGGGGATGAAGATGCGATCAGGAGCTTACAGAATCAGTTGGCTGACCGTGAGGGAACGGCAGACGGTCGCTTGCGTGCCTTTGCTGCTCTTATCAAGATCGATCAAGGAGTCTCTGTCGCTCAGCTTCATCAGCTTGTGAAAGAGTCTCCAGCCCTTCGGGGCGAGGCTCTACAAGCGATGCTCACGCGGAATAATGCCGAGTCGGCTGATTTGATTGTGGAACAGTTTGGGTCCTTCAACACCCAGGAGAAGCACGATGCGGTGAGCATCTTGGCGACTCGACTGAGTTTCGCGAGGACGCTGATCGATGCGATTCGAGAGAACAAAATCGATCGTCGTCACGTGTCGGCCTTTGCGCTTCAGCAGCTGCGGATGTTTCGCGAGGATGAGCTTCAGAAGGACCTTGTCGCGGAGTGGAGTGACGCAGAGGCGCAGTTGCATAAGTCCGAGGAGATTGCTCGCTACAAGAAGCTTCTTAGTGATGACTATCTGAGTGCGGGGAGCCTTTCGAGGGGAAGGCAATTGTTCGAGCAAACCTGTGCCACGTGCCATACCCTTTTTGATCATGGTGGGCGGATTGGGCCGGATCTTACGGGGTCGGGTCGAGCAGATATTGATTACTTGCTGAGCAACTTGGTGGACCCCAGTGCTATTGTTGATGATGCCTATCGACTAACGACGCTCGATCTAAAAGACGGTCGGGTAATGACGGGATTTATGGAACAACTTGGCGATCGTAACTTGACCTTTCGAACACCCCAAGGCGCCTTCAATCTTGCCATGGCGGAGGTCGAGTCGATCCAGACTTCAGAGCTTTCAATGATGCCGGAAGGCATGCTGGCTGGGTTTGCCGATGAAGAGGTTAGGGATTTGATCTTGTACTTGCAGAATTCCGATCAAGTTCCCTTGGTCGGCGATGAGTAGAAATATTGAGGAAAGAATTGGATGGGGTGAGAGAAAGCATGGCTATCAATCTTCTTCGTGAATCACAGCACCTGGAACCTTTTATTATTCGGTAGTCTGATGGATGGAGTCTTCCGGTTCCACATTCTGATGTTGTTGCCCGTGGATCGATTAGAGTGGTGGTTGTCTGTGCAGAAGATTCTGCAGCAACAAGTTCAGGCTCTTGCGATGGTGTCGATAGAATACGATAAGGATGCTAGCTCAAACCCCTGGGCTAGAGTCACGTTCTCCTTCGGGGATGCAATCAAGAATGGCCTGTTCGTAAACAGTGAAACGCTGTTTGGATTTCGAGTAGGCCAAACGAGATTACCATGCCATCGTCTTGGAATGGCGTGATGGATGTGCTCAGACTTCTATTTCCAGCTTAGAAACGGCTCCAGTCTTTCAATTCAGAGATGCTGAAACTCAGGATGGAGAAAACAATAGTCACAGTGATGATTGCGACCATGGTGCTTACAATCCAAGAGACGATCTGAATGGTCTGATCGGTACGATCATCAGAATCCCGAAACGTTTCCCAGTCGGACGGGAGATCTTTGATGACCTTAGCACTCCAGAGCAATCCCAGAATCGCAATGACAGCTTTTGGATTGAGGAAGAACCATCTCATCCCCGATGAATATTCCACCACTCGTTGCAATAACTACATTTGAGATCACCGCTTGGTGAGACCTCTACCCCACCGACATTCGCACCGCAATTTGGACAGTCGTAGGTGCCCGGTTTTGGCGTTGCGGGGCTTTGAGCTACGGATGGGGTTCTTTGATCAAGCGTGCCCGCTTTTGCCTTCATTAGCACACTGATGGGCATTCCGAAGCCCATGAGCATGAATGCCAGTGCGATGAAAGAGCCGAAGATCTTAAAGAATGTAGGGGGTGCACCAAAGCCGCTGGTAGTCCAAAGGGAAATCAGAACTGTAATTCCAATAAAGCCAAAAATCGAAAAGAATAGCAGGATGAAAATGGGGGGGCGTTGCTGCATAGCAGGTCTGTTTAGTGAATCGGATCCAGCTTGCTCAGAACTCCCCGTTGGATCTATTATAAAATCGGTCCAATTGTTGAGCCAGACAGGATGGGTTAGCCAGATCCAGAGTCAGTGTTCTGCTGATCGACGTTCTAAGTCAATGACCAAGGTTTTCGCATCGGACGGCTCATCAGCTGAGTGGCTTCAGAATCGTTTTTAAATTGCTCGGTTGCTGGATCCCACTCTAAGCGGCGACCGAGACGGATCGAGAGGTTTGCGAGGTGGCAAACGGTGGAGATGCGATGTCCAATATCGACCGGGAAATAGGGGTCCTTTCGGCTTTTGACACAATCGAGAAAGTTGCGATGCTCGCCTGCCGGGTTGGTGAAGAGCTTCGTTTCCCCTGGCTCGATGACTGAGTTGAGAATCTTGGGAGAACTGGCTTGAAGGGGGCCTCTCCAACCTTCGTTCCCGACCCATCCTTTGGAACCGTAGAATTTGAGACTCGGATTACCTGAGGTGCAGGTCATGGTCACGCCGTTCTCGTAGCGATAGCTTACATCGTAGTCTTTTACCGTATCGTAGAGCCCGCCTTCCCAGTGGGTCCCTTTCCCAAGAATCTCGATTGGTCCTGATCGTTCTGTGTTGTTGGCCCATTGGGCGGTGTCAAACAGATGGGTTCCCCAATCACAGATGATGCCGCCGGAATAGTCCCAGATCCATCGGAAATGAAAATGGACTCGATCTTTGGTGTAGGGTTTTTCAGGAGCTGGTCCAAGCCACAGGTCATAGTTTAGATCAGTGGGGACAGCTTGTGGTGTGGGGTCGCCAGGGACTGTGGGTTGCTTGGGAAGGATGACTTCAATCCGTTCCAGCGTTCCGATCCGACCATTCCGGACTAGTTCGGCCATTCGATGGTAGACGGGAACAGAGCGATCTTCGGTACTTGTTTGAAATACCTTATTGTGGCGTCGAATCTCTCGGTTGAGGATCTTTCCTTCGTCGATTGTGAGGGTTGGTTTTTCGCATTGTACGTCTTTTCCAGCGCGGACTGCCATGACACTCATAAGGGTGTGCCAGTGATCTGGCGTGGAAATCATGACGGCATCGATATCAGGTCGGGCTAGCACCTCTCGGAAATCCTCCGTGGTGGTGCAGTCGGTGTTTCCGTAGCGATCATCAACCATTTGCTTGGCTTTTGGCATTCGGGAGCGGTCGACATCGCAGACCGTTAGGACGCGCGCATCTGTCTGTTTCAGATAGTTCTTAAGATTGTGATTCGTGCCGTGGCTGCCGACACCGATGAAACCGATGGTGATTTTATTGCTAGGTGAGTCGGCTCCCAATAGTCGGCTTGGGATCAATGTGGGGGCGATGCCTGCGGCAAGCGCGCTCTTTAGGAACGAACGACGGGTAGGATTGCGGTGATACATTTTCTTTTCGAGGTGGCTGGCGTGATTTTCGGATCTATGACTAGCAGAGTACTCAGTAAGCGTCGAGAGGCGCTTGGGGCTGATGTTCTGGCTTTATAATCTTAGCTCGGGTTGATAATTCTCACGATCGGATGCTGTGGTAATGTTTGTTCTCGGGAGTGAAGTAGTAAGCGAAGCGCTCAGAAGAGAAAGAGAAATCGAGAATGAAACATGTGAATTGGTTCTGTCCTAAATGTAAGTATGAAGAATTTGAAACGGATCAGTTTCGGGCAGCGGGTGGGATTCTGTCGAAGATCTTTGATATTCAGAACAAACGGTTCACCACGGTTTCATGTGAACGATGTCGTTATACTGAGGTGTACAAGACAGACTCGTCAATGATCGGGAACGTGTTCGATTTTTTCACCCAATAGGTAATCGGGTGAATGGTATCTAAAGAGTGGAAGAGGTTTGTGGGGAAAAAGGGACACCGCCTAGAGGGAGGGGCGGTGTCCTTTATCATTAGATGAGGCTGGTGACGTGGTGCGGGAGCTGTGATTGCATTGGCCTCCCAGTTCTGCTTCTTGTTAGTTGTCGAGTTCCTTGATCTTCACGTTTCGAAACCAAATGGGCGCTCCAGCATGTTTTCCTTGCAGGCCGATCCGGCCCTTGGTGGGAAGGCCAGCGAATGGCTTGTTTAGCCAGGAGGGGATATCTGAACCGTCAGGATTCTTTGAGGCCGATTTCCACAGGCTCATGTCCATTGAGGTGACATGCTGCCCGTTCAACACGACATCGATTTGTTTCCCGACACATCGAATCGTGTATCGATTCCATTCACCGGCGGGGTTCACGTTACTTGTGGAAGCGGCGAGATGACCGAAGACGGCCGCACATTGCCAGGTCTTGTCGGCGCTCGCCCATTGCTTTGCGAAGTCATCGGCGATTTGAACTTCTACTGAGTTTGGAATCCAGTCGTTGGTGTCCGTGCAATACACCACGACACCACTGTTGGCTCCGGGACCATTTTTGAATTCGAGATCGAGCACGAAATTCTCATAGTCCCGAGGAGTCCAGAGAGCCTGATCTTCGCTGGCGGTAAAGACGCCGCCCTCGCTCGTCCAGACGCCCTTGGGCGCGACAGCGTTTGATAGGTCGTTGGCGAAGAGTTGCGTCCAATGACTTGAGTCTGGATGAGAGAGTGCCACCCGAGGTGATCGTGCCGGTGTGCCGAGGCCCTGCATTCGCGTGTAGGTGGCATCGGTGGCCAGGGTTTCAATTGAGTGGAGTTGATCGCGCGCCGTCATAAACAGCGTGCGGCCGTTGGGACCTCCAAAGCAGAGATTTGCGGCCCCTTTTGGTAGTAAGATTCGGGCAATCAAGGATCCGTCGTGATTGAATACCTGCACGCCATCCCCTGAGCTAGACCAGACTCGACCTTGATTGTCACAGCGGATGCCATCGGGTCCCCCCTTATCGAGTTTCGCAAAAATGCGGTCATTACTGACCGTGCCATTTCGATGCACGGAGAAGGATCGGATGTGTTTGGGCGCTCCCGAGTCAGCGATGTAGAGAAGTTTTTCATCCGGAGAGAAGCAGAGACCATTGGGTTTGTCGAAATCTGTTGCGATGACACTGATGTGTTGTGTCAGAGGATCGAATCGGTAGACATAGTTTCCTGGTTGCTCTTTGGTTCGGTCACCCAAGCCGTAATCGGGATCCGTGAACCAGATCGTTCCATCAGACTTGACGACAGCATCATTGGGGGAATTGAACTTTTTGCCCTCATAGTGAGTGATCAAAGGGACGAGACGCCCATCTAAGGTTTGCAAGGACAGTTTTCGACCGCCATGTTCGCAGCTTATTAAACGCCCTTGGAGGTCTAGGGTATTCCCATTGGTGTTTTCGCTAGGATCGCGATAGGTAGTGATGCCGTCCTCTGTCGTCCATTTGAGAAGTCGATTGGCGGGAATATCACTGAAGACAAGATATCCATCTCGCCCGCCGACCCATGCCGGCCCTTCCGTGAATCTTAAGTCGCTTGCCAGTGTTTTGACGGTCGCGTCACTGGGAAAGATTCGTGAGCTCTCTCCGGTGTCTACCGGCTTGAGTTCGCTGGCGTGGGTTTGGGACAGGCCGGCGACGAGGGCGGCTGCTCCCATGAGTGTACGACGATTAAAATGCATAGAGCCTCTGATTCCTTATTTGAGAGTGGAAGCAGAGATTGTTGTAATTGCGGTTGGTCTTGTCGAGATCCGAAATGCCAGAATCATCGTGTGGTTTTCACGAAGAGAAATATTGATCGGATGGAAGTGTTGAGACGCGACGTAGTGCAATGAGAATTCGGAGAATCTGTGAAATAAGTTGCTGGTAGGAGTGTTGGCGATCAGACCCTGGTGGGGCCGACGTGACGTTTAGTTAAGAGGAAGGCTATCACGCAAGGACGCTAAGATCGCCGAGGATTACACGGCGCGAATTGCCGCACTTAGTGGTGTTGGAGATAGCGCCTATTCAAGCCTCACGCCTTAATCTTTGAATAGCCAGAGTGGCGCCCAGTAGGACGAGGCAGGTGAGAGCCAAGTTTGAGAGTGCCTGGGTTAAATAAGTGTGTGTCATCAATTCGTGGCTTGGCCCGAGGTTGCGGACAAGGTAGGTGTTGACTGCTTGGCCGAGGATATACATCACGAGATAGATACTTGCGATGCTCAGTGCTGAAGTGATTGGGCGCCGATTGAGCAAGTCTGTTCCAGGGATTGAAAGGGGTTTTTGGTGTGATTGGCATCGATTCCTAAGGAAATCGCAGAACAAGGCCCATACTCCAACGAGAGTAAGGATCCCGGAGAGATTGGCCAGTCCTGGACGAAGTCCTGAGGCGAACGATGCGAAAACAGCTAGCTTTGAAACGAGTGTTGCTGCTGTGCCAATGAGAGTAAAACTGAGATATCCGGCGAGCATCCAACAGACTCGGATTGACCAGAGCCGACTCGGATTGGTTTTCTGGTATTCGTCTCGTAGGGAAACGGGATTTCCAAGCCGTTGACGGGCCACGGCAAATGCCTCTTCAGCAGTGAGCTTTTGGCCAGCAAGGTCGTCCATGGATTCTCGGAGATGATTCTCTAGTTCATCGATATCTTGCTGGGTAAGCGAGCCGGGACCACTTAACTCGATTCTCCAGCCGATGATTGCTCGTTCTACGTCAAACTGTTTTGGGGATTCCATAGCTTTGTGAGTGTGCGGTGTACTTGGAGCCATTGTTTCTGTTCAGATATTAGTGCGCTGCGTCCCGTGTCATTGAGGCGATAGTATTTTCTCCGGCGACCATTCGTGGGGGTCTGCCACTTCGAGGTGATCAAACCTTCCCGCTCAAGCCGATGGAGGACTGGGTAAAGCATGCCATCGGTCCATTGGAGTTGATTGTCGGAAAGCTCCTTCACTCGTTGAATGATTGCGTATCCGTAATTCTCTCCATCCTCCAAGATCGAAAGCACGAGTGGCCGAGAGGAGGCTGCGACAAGATCTTTCGATATCATAGAGAAACTATGCATAGAGAAGCTAGGTATGGCAATAGAAAAAGCCGGTGGCTCCCTTTCAGAATGGTTTGTTGCCAGAAATTTGCGGTTTCTCGTTAGGCGGAACGGTTGCGTCTAAACTTGGGCACGAAGAATCCTGTCTCTTTGATGTAGGAGGCGTATTCGCGTTGCGTTCGAAGCATTGCCGCCTCTTCTGTTTTGGCCAGTCGTCGGTAAATGATGACTAAGAATGGATACATCAATAAGGTTATCAAGGTAGGCCAATTGACGATGGATCCCGTGAGAAAGAGGATGAATCCGAGGTATTGAGGATGTCGAATATAGCGGTACAATCCGCCACGAGCGACCCCTCCCCTTCCCTGGTAGAGATCTCGCCAGCCCCAAAGAGTTATTAGTGCGCCCAGGGCGACCATCGCCTGGCCCACCACATCGAAGATGATGGCTCCCCAATCGCCAAGGCCTAGGAGGTAGGGCCATGCGTGGCCGTGAAAATGATCGGTCACGTACTCGGACTGACCCGTTGCCCATGCCACACCATAGAGGGACAAAGGCATGCCATACATTTCCGCATACAAGGCGACGACAAAGGCTTGTGACATACCCATGGAACGCCACTCACTCTGGGTGTGGGGACGCAAGAGCCCGTAGACGAATCCTCCAACAAGAAGGACATAGAATCCGACAAGCCACCACTGAAAATAGTCTATCTGATCGATGAACATCCGTTCTATACGAGCAAACTTGTCGCTGATTCCCCTGGTGGCAAGGGGAAATGTTTCCTCGTTGGGTAGTGAACCTTCCCGTTTGGGAGCTCGGGTCTCGGACAATTTCGTTGTGATCCTCCTCCTTCTGGCAATAGTGTGAGAGGTGAAGTTGACGACTGGAAAGATACCATAGGAGACGGGGCCTGTTAGTCAAAGTACCGAAGTTTTGTTGATGTTGGAATCATGAAGAAGTTTGTTATTTCACTTGGAGTGATCGGAATACTACTAGGGGCAGCGTATCTTCTGAGTCAAAGAGACGAGGTGCAAACCAATCGAACGGTCGTCCTCAGTGACGGGAGCCTGGTGGATTTCGTTGCCGTGACGGTGGGAACCAATCATTTTCCGAATCCCCGTCTTGGTGAGTTGTTGTCCCGATTGCCGGAGCCAGTGGTTGATAAGATGCAGGGATTGTTGGGTGTGAAAACGGGAAAAGTGCGGCATCGTACAAGCGAGACGAACCTCGTTGTTTGGATCGAACACAGAGGTCTTGCAGGGGGGGCGAACACTTCAGCAAGTGCCGTTCTCAGACGTCCGGGAGACAGAACATCTGGTCGTGATCAGCACATCGGTTTCTGGTTGCCAATGGGTACCTCAAACAAAGTCCATTCGGTCTCGTTCGCGAGTTGGCCGCGTCGAGAGGCTTGGATTGAATGTGTGATCTTAGAACGGGATCACAACTATGAGAAGGTTGAGATTGGTTCCTTTCGTTTTCGCAATCCTTGGATTGTGAGCACGCCATCGTGGAGTCCTGAGCCGGAATCAATAGTCAAGAGCGCCGGGGATCTGAAGGTAACGCTTCGCCATTTTGTCACCGGTGTCGGCGACCACAAGACTCAGCGACGCGGGGCGGATGGTCAGAAGGAGCATGTCTATCGGGCAGCATCTCCCAATCAAGACGCTCATGCTCTTGTGAACGTAGATTTTGAGTCTCCCCGTGGCACCAATGAGACTTGGATTCTTTTCAACGCTGACTTGAGCGATTCGGTGGGGAACAAGGTTGGGGCTGGAAGTCGGAGTGAAATGACAGACACCATGCGATTTAGTCCGATACTTTGGCCCAATGAAGGCGCATGGAATCTTCGACTACATATGAAGCGCAAGAGCGGATTTTTACCGGGTGAGATGTTAAGCTTTTCCAATATTCCGTTGCCAGCCGTAGGGACTACGAATGTTCTAAACTTGACCAACACGGCTACGGGAATCGAAGCGTGGCTAGCAGAGATCAGGCGTCGACCTCCGCTAGATAGCGACACCCAGAGTTGGAGTAGTCGCGACATTAGCCGCATTCGATTGGAGCATGAAGATTTGGGAGAAACCAATCAGATCGATCTCGTGAGCATGACGATTCAGCCCTCAGGCGAACGTTTGAAGAGTAGCGGGAGCAGTTGGTCAAATGACTATCATGAATACAACCTACGAAATCTACCTCCGTCAGCCACTCATCTTGATCTCCGTTTCTCTGTTCAAAAAGCCCGCTTCGTAGACTTTCGAGTCGCACCCAATTGGGTGACGAATGAGTTTCTTCTAAGGGAATAGCGGACCATTTCGAAGGGGCGAGATCGGTCCATTCTCCTTCAACATTGCTTCGGTGAAAGCAGTGTTGTAGAGTTGCTATCGTCATGTTTCCACTGTCTGCATCGTCCCAAGGCCAAGAGTCGCGACTAGCCTTCACATTGATTGAATTGCTGGTCGTGATTGCTATTATTGCCATTCTTGCTGGCATGTTACTTCCCGCGTTGGGGAAAGCGAAGGAACAGGGCAAGCGGGCGGTTTGCAAAAACAATCAGAGGCAAATCGTCCTCACAATGCACATGTATGCCAACGACAATGAACAGAAATTTGCGGAGGGCCTGCGTGACAACGGGGTCGAACACTTTTCATTCATTCATTCTGACACATATTGGTATTACATTCAGGCTGGAGGCATGCCGACAAACTCTCTTTCTTGTCCGAACAAGAAGAATTGGTATCGCGAACAACCAGGGGTGGGATTTCGTCTCGGCTACTACTATCTCTACGGGCACCAGACCGCAAAGGATACCCGTGACCGCAACGCCGACTACGGTAGGCAACCCCGACCCTGGGATTCGCCCTTGCGATCCACGGATGATCCGACCTGGCCGATGATCGCCGATGTCATCGAGAAAGGGACGGTGAACCCAAATATTACTAGTTCTCCCCACGGACCATCGGGGCCGGTGAAGAGTCAAGAGCGCAATATTGTTGAGCCAGAGGTCATTGGGTCCCAAGGAGGCAACGTGGGACTAACCGATGGCTCGGTAAACTGGCGCAAACAAGGCGAGATGTTTCCACGGAACGCCACGATCCCATTCGGATCGATTATTGGCTATTGGTAGGGTGGGCCTGGCATTTGGGCCAATCGGCGGGTAGAGCGTGCTAAGAAGGCTTGGGCCGACATTTGCCCCGTCGGGCATTGTTCTGGATTGGCTCGTGTCCCAGAAAATGGTACCCCCACCAGGAGTCGAACCCGGATCCGCGGTTTAGGAAACCGCTGCTCTATCCACTTGAGCTATGGGAGCCTTGCGCTAACGCGGGGTCAATTTATCAATTCATTCCCGTCGGGCCAGAAAATTGTGCGCTGATCCAGCAAGCATCCTCTCATGGGCTCTCGACCGAAGGGGAGGAGGCGCTTCAGTCGGTTCGATATCGGAGAGTGAAGGGCTGACGGGTCTGGGAGCAAATTGTGGTTTCAGAGTCCCGGAGTGTAAGCACGATGGCTCCTTCGGTGCCGGTGAAAAGGAGCTTCGTTCTCGATTCGTTAAGTTGTCTTCTGAGGTCCTCGACCCAGCGACCACCTTTGGCTGTATCGCTTCCCGTGACGATGATCACTTGTGGATTCAGCTGTCGAATGACGTAATGATTGGGCGGTGTGAGTTTCGCAGGAAGATTGAGGCATAGGACATCTACTTCAAGGGTAGGCTCTCGATTAAGGATTTCTTTTTGCATTGAGCGGTCCAGGTCTGAGAGGAGGAGAATCTGTGTGCCGTGGAGTTTCCCGAGCAGGACGAGGGGGGCATGGTCGGCGGGGCTCGCGGGACTTTCGGGAGTAGGATGAAGGATCAGCCAACGGCCAATGTGGTCAGGAAAAGCGACAGGCTTCAGGCGATGGCCTTGGTTATCTAGGTCGTTGATGAGTTGACGGTAGAACCCTGAGCGATATCGAAGGGGAGTGGTAATTATGGTCGCTGGCTGCTGTTTGGTGACGAGTTGAGGCAGCACCTCAACGTGCTGTTTGTCGCCGTGAGTCAGCAAGAATTGGTTGATTTTTGTGAAGGGAGGAAGACTTGCTAGATAGGGCTGGAGTGCTCGCTTCGAGCTCCAGAGTGGGCCTCCATCGATCAACATATCAGAGGATCTACCCGGGGCATCAATGAGAATGGCATCGGCATCGGGAATGGGGAGAAAGGTGATGGTGGTTTGTCGCTGGCTAGTGAGGTGAGTGAGATAGGCCATTCCAATCGCTGTGAGAGAACCGAGGGTGATGGCTGTACGGCTGACAATCACGCTCGGTGATATGGCCCAGATGAGAAGCGTTATGTAGTAGATGAGGCACCACGAAATCGGGAACGGAGAAACTGCGATGTGGGCGCCCGGGAGAGCTGCGGCGCCTTTGCAGAGCCAAATCATGGCCTTCATCCAAAACCAGGCACTTGAGTTGGCGAGTGCGGCAATGGCTGGGATCCACGCGGCCGTTGCAAGAGACATGAAAGCGCTCGCCATCGTGAGGCCGGCGATCGGGATTAAGAGTAGATTCGTCAAGATAGAGACTGGCGTAAGCAGGTTAAAGTAGATCGCGACGAGGGGAACAGAGCCGAGCCAGGCCGCAAGCGAGACGGAGAGTGTCGAGCAAGTCTTGTGACTTATTCGAGTCGCCATCTTCTGAAAAGTGGACTGGGATTGGGATTGGGTTGGGATCATGGAATAGTCAGGCACGAGTCGAGTGGCAATGCGACTTAGTTTCGGGAAGAGGAGAATCAGTGAAGTAACCACGGTAAAGGAGAGTTGGAATCCAGGTTGAAACAACTGCAGGGGATCTACCGTCAGAAGCAGAATCACGGCTACCCCGAGGGAATTGAGTATTTCCGGGGGACGCCTTAGAACCCAGCCCAGAAGAATAATGGAGCTGACTGTTGAGGCACGAATTGCTGAGGATGGATAGCCAGTAGCAGCCGTGTAGAACCAAAGCGCCGGAATGACGAGGAGCGCTGCGTGGCGTCGAGGAATCCGTAACGTCCTTGCTAGGGTTACCATAAAGCTCGCAATCATCGCAATATGGAGACCGCTGATGGCAAAGACGTGGAGTGTCCCAGACTGCAAGAACGGCTCTCTTCGCTCGCCGTTCAGCCAGGTGCGGTAACCAACAACCATCGCCCAGATTAAGCGGATCTCCGCCCCTTCCTCGACTTGGCCAATCGTCAGGGTCTTTCGGGCCCACGCTTGGAATCTCGCCGGAAGCGGCCTTCTCTTTGGAGGGGTGAGGAGGGTGATATTTGGATCCCAATCTGGCAGCTGGATTTGGTAGTAGATATCTCGATTGCGGAGATGTCGGCGAAGGTTAAAGGCGTTTGGGACGAGAGGGGGATCGGGGCGTTTGATGCAACCACGGATGCTTACGATGGATCCCGGATCGAAATCGTCTCGTAACGGTTGATCCACCTGTACCATAACCTTTCCCGATGCAGGCATCGAACGGTTGCCGATCGCTATCATTTGAACCTCGATCAGAACTTGGGTTCGGAAGAGGGTTTTTTCAGAGGTTTCGATGGCGCGGGATTGAGGGAGGGCGCTGACTGTACCTTCTACAGTGACCATCCGCGGTTGATTTCCGATGATAAGGCGCAGGTCATTTTTGGAAACGATGTTCGTGTGAAGTCGGTGGTTAGCCCAGCCCAACACCATGATAATGGCTCCAAGGGCTAGGTATCTTCCTTGCAGACCAATGTATCGGAGAAAGCCAAAGAGAATCCCGATTGTAGTTACCTGGTTTTGAAGCGACTCCGGATACTCACCTGCAAGCACACCGGTGATGAGGCACAGTGCTGCCCAGGTGCAGGGGCGCTTCTTCACATGGAAGGAGTGCTTCGCCGTGTTCCGGCTAGTCGTATGTTGGCAGTAGCGAGTTAAATGCTGCCAAGCCTGATGTGATTAGTGGTGAAAGTCGAGATACTTCGGTAGGGGTGCTTTGACTGCTCATTGTTTCCGGCCGAATGCATAAGGGGCGCTAGAAGTTGAACTTCGAGTTCATGGCGCTGCAATGAGGGCAGCGAGAGCGCTCGACATTCGGATCGTCGGTATAGACGTAGGCACAGCCACTGCAACGAAAGACATTGTCATCACTTCTTGGGGGCTCGAAACGTCGACGCCGAAACTCAGAATAGAGCCCAACAAACGCTAAGCCCGCGAGCATCACCGCGACATAGTAGAACAAAAGCTCGCTAAGAGTGAGTGTCATTGCTTTGTCTTGGTTGAATCCTCCGATGGTAAGGTAGCCCAGCGGAAGGTAATCTGACCCCAGGCGAGATCAGTGTTGTCCCCTACCCGTTTTGGAGGTACGGGTTGAAAGCGGGTTTGGCGGAGCCAGCTAAGCGCGTGTGAGTCAGCATTCGGGAGACTGTTGGAAACGATGAGAGCCGACTGAGACCAACCAAATCGATCGAGGGCGATCGCGACAACGGTTGGCTTGACGAGATTGGTGTGCGGCCAGGCCGGAAGGGGCTCAAAGCTCTTTGGACGCCGAGGGCGGATGTCTTCTGAGAATGCCAAGGTCGTGATGGTTTGTGGCAGGGGCTGAGGCTTTTCAGCTTCCGACAATTCAGGGTGAGATTTTGAGACTACGGAAGGGGCGATTGGGTTGCTTCGAATGTGTTCTTTCAAGGCATCCCCAGCACGAAATTCGACCCGATCGTAGTAATGGGGATCTTCGGTCCATGGAATATATTCTCGTTCGGGGTTGAGAGGCTGATCCCAGAGAGATCCGGTAAAACTATGTGGATGGGGACGGGTTAGGAGCGAAGCATCGCGAGCCAAAATGTGGCTTGGATTGGAAGATTGATCGATTCCGGTCCCTAAGTAATAGGTAGTAGGCTTCGCTTTCGTAGGGCTTGTGAGAGCCGTTTCTCGTTCCGAGAACAAGAAAACCAGAATGGCCTGAATACCAAGGGCAAAAGCGATGGTGGCGAACCATTTCGAGAGGGACCACCGGTCTCTATCGAGCTCAGCGTTCATCTTCTGAGGGCGCTTGGGTTGCGTCGGACTCGAATGTGGGAGCTCTTCCAGCCCATATGGTTTGTTTGACGCCGACCTCTACGGCCGTCTGGCAAATTTGGAGCAGAGTTTCAAGATCCGCGTTTTTATCTGCTTGAAGCACGAGTGTCGGGGCGTTTGTTGGGGAGTTTTTGGTGAAACGGTTCACCGCAAACTCTAGGCGTTCCCTGAGGTTGCTTTTGGTGATATTTTGACTTTCGAAGATGATATCTCCTCCTGCTGTCACGGCGATATCCAGCTTGGGAAGTGTGGCCCGGGCAAATTCGCTTCCGGTGAGTTCAGGGAGTTCGATCTTTACGCCAGGTGATGACGTTAGCAGGGAGCTGAAAATCATGAAAATCGCCAGCAGGAAGAAAACCGATGCGAAGGGGGCGACGTCGAGTTGGCCGCGAAATATCTTGGCATTGCGGGGAAACTTCATGTTAGCCCTTGGTTTCCGAGACGATATTGACGATTTCCGTGGAGGCTTTCTCCATATCTAAGACGATCGAATTGACCCGGCTAACCAGGTAATTGTAGGCAGCGTAGCTCGGAATGGCAATGCCCAGACCCGCGGCCGTGCAAATGAGCGATTTCCAGACACCGAGGGCGAGGGCTTGGGTCTCGGCGTAAAGTCCATTTTCTGAGACAACAGCGAAGGTATCAATCATTCCGAGGGTTGTTCCAAAAAGTCCAATGAGTGGGGCGATCTGAGCAATGGTTGCCAGGAGGTTGAGCTTCTCCTCTAGTCGAGGTACTTCCATGAGGCCTGCCTCCTCGAGTGCTTCTCGGACTCCTTCCCGTCCGGCGTCTCGATTAAGGATCGCGGCTTTCACAAGGCGAGCGACCGGCCCGGGGGTTGCGTCACATATCGAGATAGCTTCCACCACATTGGATTGGCGGAGCACGTTGCGAATGCCCTCAATGAACTCCATCGAATGGATTTGTGCCCGATGATAGTGCAGTAAGCGTTCGATGAAGACGGCGATCGCTATCGCACTGGTGATGAGGAGGATCCACATCACCGGTCCACCGAGAGTAATCAACTTAGGCAATAGCATCGGCCACTTATATGCTTGGCCTGAAACTCTCGCAAGTCTAGTTCCTCAAGAATCGAACATGGGATCCCAGGCATTGAATCGCTCGGTAAAGTTGCCTAGGCTTCGGGGTATGGAAAACCCAGATCAACTACGGGAATTATTTCGGATGCAGCGGGCGCTTAATGAGCGTATTGGCGTGAAGCTTGATAACCTCAGTGATGAGGAAAAGACAAAGTGGGTTTTGAACTATACGCGTGCGATGACCCAGGAGATGGCGGAGTTAACCGATAGTGTGCCGTGGAAATGGTGGGCTAAGTATCAGAAATTGGATGAACAGAACGCTCGGGTTGAGGTGGTTGATCTTTTCCACTTCCTCATCAGTCTCGCGCAGGTGCTCGGCATGAGCGCTGACGATGTGTTCGCTGCCTATGTGAAAAAGAATGAGGTGAACTTCAAGCGTCAGGAGTCTGGCTACACTGTTAAGGACGAGGATGATTCACGTCATATCTGATTTGCCGGGGTTCAGGCAGGGACTGACGATCACGCTGAATCAGTGTGTCAGGGCGTAATAGACGATGTTAATCCCCATGGGATAGGAATACTTTTCTGAGTAGGCTGAGAAAAACCATTGGCTAATACCCTCTTCTTCCCAGCCGTCGCTCAGGTCCGTATTATGGCACATGAGAACCATGATTCGGCCTTTGTCGTCGAGTAGGGCTTGGTAGTTAGCCGGAGCGGGAGTTTCATTCCAGATTTCATCTTCCCAGGATTCGTTTTTAGTACCGCGATTTCGGTGGGCGGAATCCTCACTGGGCACTTGAGGGAGCTTATCGAGAGGAAAGACGCAGCTGAATAGCGGATGGCTTAAGGGGAGTTTTTGCGGTTTCTTGCCGGGAAAGACTTTTTCCATTTCTCCTAGAAAATGAGTTAACATCGTTTCTCCCCAAAAATCATCAACCATGAGAAATCCGCCATTGGTCAGGTAGAGTCGAAGGGTTTCGGCTTCTTGCTTGCTAATGTTCAGCGAGCGTGGGTCAATCATGAAGATAAACGGGTAGTCGAAGAGGCTCTCGTCAAGGAGTGTCAGAATTTCTCCCTCAGGATTGACTTTCATCGAGGTCAGTTCTTCCAGGCGGTAGGAAAAATTGAGATCGGCTGCCGGATAGTCGTTCCGCCATCCCCCACCCCTTCTTCCGAATCGTTTGGAACCGTACATGATCCTTACGAAGGAAAAAATGTCCTTGCGGAAGGCTTCGTTCACTTCCCATTCGGGGACCCCTGCTCGTGACGATGGGCCTCTCTGATTGATGAGGCGTTCTTGGCCCATCCCGCGGCCACCCCGAGATCCCTCTTCTCGCCCTCCTCCGCTAGGCCTGAATGGCTGGGAGTTGGCCATTTCGGCGAAGAGTAGTATCGAAAGAAACAAGAGCAGACTCTGGAGGCGAAGTAAGGGATGCTGATGGGCTCTTGTCATGGTGCGCAAACCGATGGTGGATTGTCTCGGTCTAGGAGAAGTTTGATACAGATTGATGACGGAAGGCAAATGCTATTCTGAACATGTCGGGATCGGTCTTTGAATGGCTGCAATGGGATCAATGACCGTCTCAACATCTTTCTCAGCTTAATCGACGGTCAGTGGTCCGTCAAAGATCGTCAAGCTAATGACCTCGGACAAGGCATGATGGGGACCATGCTTTATCCCCTGCTCTGCATAGAAACAGGTGCCTTGGGTGTAGACCTTGCCGGATTCTTCCCATTCGCCGGAGAGGATATAGGCCGTTTCGTTGGCTTCACGGTGAATGTGGGCAGGAATAAGGGCTCCTGCGTGGAAACGTCGTAGCACGGTGACTCCGCCGGTTTTGGGGTTTTTATGGAGCACCTTCAGATCGACTCCCTCATAAGGGCCTGGTTTCCAGTCGACTTGGTCACTTGAGCATACGTGCGGAAACATGATGCTTAGCCATACTCCGAATTGAGGCTTCCTGCAACCCATCGATCCGTTTCACGACCGAGTTCGTCTTGAGCAGTGTCGTTCAGGCCTTGGATTAGATCTAGGAAACGTTGTTTCAGCTGAGGTTTCCCTTGCGTGTTTTTTTCTGGCAGGTAATTGAAAGGGATGTTGATGTTGCGGGCGAAAGTCGCTCCTGAATGGTTTTCTAAGATTGAGTCGAATATAGGCTCAGCCTTGGTGGACCATGCTCATCTTGAAAAGCGGGCCGCGACGACGGCCCTGACCTTAGAAAGATATCCCGAGCTCTATGATCGAGTCGAAGAACTCAACGCGATCGCTATCGAGGAATTGGAGCATTTTCAATTGGTCTTGCAAATACTGCGACGGCGGGAGATTCCTTTTGGGCCCGCACTACCGAGCCCGTGGATTAAAGGGCTGATGCGATCGATGCGGAGTGGCCAGGGTGTGCAAGTGATTGATCATTTGTTGTGCTGCTGCCTCATTGAAGGTCGGAGCTGTGAAAAATTTCAGATTCTAGCGGATGGTTTTCGGGCGACCGATCCGGAGTTGGCCTCTTTCTACGGAGGGTTGGTGGAGTCGGAAGGAAATCACTATGCTGCCTATCTGCTCATGGCTCGGCAAATTGACGAACGAGAGACGGACCGGCGGCTTGACTACTATTTGGACCTCGACGCAGAGCTGATGGGTGCGCCTAATCCGTGGCCGGCGCTCCATTGAGCGAAGAATTTGGTTTGAGATGATTTGATTGCAGTGAATTTAAATAGAACGGAAAACCTGGTTGGAAACCTGCTGTTGACCGAGGCGATGAAACCTCGTTTTTGGCTCCTCATGTTCGTCGGTGCGCTGGGTATGGGTAGTGATCTCTCGGCGGCTTCCCGAGCGAGAATTGCGACGCCGAACGTGATTCTTATTGTTGCGGAACAGATGGGGTTTGGGGATCTTGGTGTCAATGGCCAAGCGCGCTTTGAGACGCCGCGCCTTGATCGGTTCGCTGGCGAAGGGCTACGCTTCACGAACTATTATGCGGGAAGCAGTCTGGGAGTGGTCACTCGTGGTAGTATGATGACCGGGCGGCATACCGGGCAGGCGCGGATTCGCGGCGAAGGGGACTATTCTCTGGCATTGTCAGACACCACTTTAGGGGAACTGGCAAAGAAGGCTGGGTACGCCACCGCCGCGATTGGGAAGTGGGGTTTGGGTGGTCCTGGTTCGGAAGGCATCCCGACTGTTCAGGGATTTGATGAATGGTTCGGCTATCTTACGGAGGCATCTGCTACGAATCATTTTCCGACGACTCTGTGGCGGAACCAGACGAACCTGTTTTGGGAAACGAATTTGGACGATGGTAGGGAAGACTATGCCCCCTATCTTTTCACCAAGGCGGCAACGAACTTCATCACTTTGAATCGCCGAAAACCCTTCTTCCTCTATTTGAGCTGCTCCCTTCCAGCTGCTCCCTTGCAATCTCCGACAGATAAACCTTTTAAGACGAAGGATTGGCCTGGGCCTCAGAAGACACTCGCTGCAATGATCTATCGCTTGGATCGTGATATTGGCCGAGTTCTGGATACTCTTGAAAAACAGGGGCTTGATGAACGGACGATTGTTCTCTTTACCAGTTCTGGAGGGCCCCATGCAGACGAGGGCATTGATCCGAGATTCTTCAACTCCACAGGTGGGCATCGAGGCCAAAAGGGATCGCTCTACGAGGGAGGGATTCGGGTGCCTCTTTTGATCCGTTGGCCTGGTAAGATTGAAGCAGGACGCACGTCGGATCATATCTGTGCGGCTTGGGATCTTTTTCCGACGATTGCTCACTTGATGGGCATCGCTGAAATGGGGCAAGTCGATGGCGAATCGCTCACGCCGACCCTGTTTCGGAGTCGGCAATCGAAGCATCCGTATCTCTATTGGGAAAGCCACGGTCCAGGTGGGTTCATGCAGGCGGTTCGCAGTGGGAATTGGAAAGCCGTCAGGCCGGGGCCGGATCGCCCCACTGAGCTCTATCACCTGGGTCGAGATCCTAGAGAGACGAAGGATACGGCGAAGCGGAATCGACGCACGACCCGTCGGATGGAACGCTTTATGCAAGAAGCACGGGTTCCCTCGGTGGCATGGCCAAGCCCAGTGGATGCTAAGGCAGAGCGGTAGAGAGAGTTGCTGTCTTGGCTAAAGGGTCCAGGAAAGTCGGATCCAGAGCAGAATCAATGCGACGGGAATAAAACTAAGAAGGGTCGAATAGAAGACGACTGCTGCGGCAGTTTGACTATCGGCCTCAAACTCATGGGCGAGCAAGGCTGTATTGACGGCCGTAGGAGCGGCAGCCCCTAGAATGAGAACCGCTGCAATGGCGGGTTCGAATCCGAATAGGGCGGTGAGGCCTAGTGCGCAAGCGGGCCCAGCGAGGAGTCGAATGGTTAAGGCCCAAACCAAGGGGCCTCGGAACGTCGTTCGTTTTGTTTTCGAGAGTTGAACGCCAAGGGTCACAAGGGCTAATCCGACCAATGCGTCCGCGAGAAACTCAGCGGGCTTCCAGATAAAGATAAAATCCTGAACCGGTACCGAGGTGGTCTTAAGCAGGATCGCGGTGAAGATGGCATAGAGGGACGGTTGTTTAAAAACAGGATTGAGGTTGAGTCGTATCGATCGGTTCTGAGGACAGGGTTTGGCGCTTGCTAGCATCAATCCAAGTGAAAAGGTGGCGATGTTCATGGTCATCAGACAGAAGACTTGGACGCCCGGACCTACGGAAGGAAAGGCGAGTGCTGTGAGTGGAATTCCATAGTTGCCACAGTTGTAGAACATGCTGCTCAGAAGAAGCGTTTTCTTGTGCTCTGGAGGATAGCCGCGGAACTGGGCAATGATGAGACTTAGTAGCCCCATTGATAGGATCATTGTGACGGTAAAACCTACGATGGAGAGGCCCAATCTCGTTGCCACCTCGGATTGAGTGACGCGGACGAAGATGAAGGCCGGTACGAAGAGGTAGAGATTGAGCTTAACAAGAGACTCAAGATCGATCTTATAACGCCGGTCAAAGAACCATCCGAAGCCGATCACAAGAAGAATCGGAAGGCAGACGTCTCTCAAGATATACCAGATCATCGAGACTGGCTCAGGTATCATTGAGAGCTGTGGGATGAAGCAAGATTCGAGCTATGGCTTTGGGATCTGTGTTCAATCCGATGCAGCGTTCGATCCGAAACCGAAGGCCCGGCGGGTCTTGATCTGTTCGACGATGTCAGGAGGAACACAGGCTTCCCATTTCCCATCGTCCTTGAGAATTCCTTCGGTGATGGTGCGATGATCCATGGCAAGGCACTCGGTGTTGTATCCTCTGAGTGACTCGATGCGACGATTCTCTGCGAGGTGTCGAAATAAATGGCGGAGATTTGGAGCGACGTGAAGATTCTCTGCGGTAATGGTGGCTCCGGTCTTTTCATGGCGCGTGGGATAAACGTAGACCTTCAGGTCGTTCTTGAACATGCGGCCGAAGGACTCGAGTATGCCTCCAGAAAGATCCGTATAATATTTCTCCTCGAAAAGCTCTTGGAGACTCGGGATGCCCATTACAAGCCCTACCATTTCAGAAGTATACTGAAAGAGATAACTGGCCAAGCGATAGAATCGGTAGTAATTGGAAATCAAGACTGGATGCCCGAAGCTGGCCAAGATATCAGCGCGATCCAAGAAATCCCGTGAGTCGACACCAACCTCTCCGACAAGTTGCTTCATGTTCATTTCAAAGAGAACCAGAGGTTCAGTCCCTTCGTTCTGAGGCTCCTGGACAAAATGAGCCTGTGCGCACTGAAGCATGTCGAGATGAACATTCGAAGGAGGCCTAAAGGAACCTCGTTCTACTAAAACGGGGCGCTTGTAGAGAACCTCGGCGGGCTGGACGACTTCACCGTTGGCCGTGAACATGGCGGCATGGGTGATGCCGAACTCGACTAACTTCAGCGCCATGAGACGATTGTCGATTCCTTCGAATGCCGGCCCCGACAACTTGATCATATCGATCTCAATTCGTTTGTCTGTGAGCCCGTCGACGAGCGAGCGGATCAATGAATCAGGATCATTGAAGAGAACGGTTGCCCCATAGATGAGATTGACGCCAACAATACCAAGAGCGTCCTGTTGTTGTAGGTTCTCGTCGTCGAGAAGGCGTGTGTGGATAATGACCTGTGAGGGCGCTGCATTGGTTTCATGCTGGAAGCGGACACCCATCCAACCATGAGCATCGGTAACCCGCTGGAAGCTTTTTGCAGCGACGGTATTGGCAAAGGCGAAGAAACGAGACTCGGCGCCCCGTTTTTCGTTGAGACGTTCGATTAGAAGATTGAACTCCCGGTCAAGCATTGTCGTCAATCGTTCCCGACTGACGTAGCGTTTAGCACTTCCATAGATGGCATCGCTGAACTGCATATCATAGGCTGATATCGTTTTTGCAATGCTCCCTGATGCGCCCCCGACTCTAAAGAACCATCGGGCGACCTCTTGACCTGCACCGATCTCGGCAAGCGTTCCGTAGACGGCGTTGTCGAGGTTGAGTTGAAAGGCTTTTTGCGAGGTGTCGAGTGAAGGGGTGTTCATTCTAATCTGTGACGTCATTCAAGATGAGGCTAGCTCAGGGCTGCCTTGGCTGCAGCCAGATTCTTTTGGTTGTGGCTGAGCTTATCTGCCCACTCGGTCAATCGCTTTCTATGCTCCTCAACCACTTCGGGAGGGGCTTTTGAGGCGAAGTTTGGATTGTTGAGTTTGGCGTTAGCCTTTTCGATCTCTTTCTCAATTTTCTCGACCTCTTTTGTCAGTCGAATCACCTCGGCTTCAAAATCAATGAGTCCTTCAAGCGGTAGATAAAGATCGCCGAGTTCTGAGTGGACATTGGGTGTGCCCTGCGGTGCTTCGAACTCAGGGTCAATGTCGAGGGGCTCGGCATTGAGAAGGCCACGGAGTACGCTTGCATCATGCTCCATGATTTCTCGAGAATTTTTCATGACAAAGCGAACCCGCTTGTTTGATGCGATCCCGGCCTCGGCGCGGAGGTTTCTTCCTTCTCGTATCAAGGCGTACTTTGCGTCCACGAATTCGAGATAACAGTCATCGAGGCTGTAGCAATCGCGGAAATCCTGATCAAAGGCCTTAGGCCAGCGGGCGTTCATGATAGTAAAGCCCCCCTGCTCTTTAGGGAGTTCGTTGGCATAGCCCATCCCTTGCCACAGTTCTTCAGTGATAAATGGCAGGAACGGATGAAGCAATCGAAGCACGTTGCTCAGAATGAAATCGATGACGGCGAGAGCGTTCGCCTTTTGCTGTTCGTCTTCTCCGTAAAGAATGGCTTTGGATGCTTCAACGTACCAATCGCAGTACTCGCTCCAAAAGAAGCGGTAAAGCACATTGGTTGCTTCGTTGAGTTTGTGTTCTTTGATCGAGGCGTCAATCTCATCAATCGCTTGACCAAGCTTGAGGAGAATCCATTTGTCGTCTGAGGTGAGGAGACTATCGTTGAGCTCCCCTTCTGTCTCGCCACCGTGCATTTGTCGAAAGCGGCAAGCGTTCCAAAGTTTGTTGCAGAAATTGCGCCCGAGCTCCACGTTCTGCTCGTCAAAGAGCGTGTCTTGTCCACGAGGGGTCGATCTCATGATCCCAAAGCGTAGGGCATCCGCACCATACTGCGAAATGAGATCGAGTGGGTCTGGAGAATTGCCGAGACTTTTTGACATCTTGCGACCTTTACCATCTCGAACAATACCGTGGAGAACGACGGTTTCGAATGGCTTGACTTGCTTGTACTCCAAGCCTGCCATAATCATTCGAGCGACCCAGAAGAATAGGATCTCTGGAGCTGTCACTAGGACGTTCGTTGGATAGAACTTGTTGAACGTTGCTTCGTCCATAGTGGCAAAAGGCCACAGCCAGGATGAGCACCACGTATCGAGAACGTCTGGATCTTGGGTCCAGTCTGATCCGGGTGAGTCGACTTGGCATTTGACCTCGTCGCCGCGATACCAGACGGGAATCTGATGTCCCCACCAGAGTTGGCGACTAATACACCAGTCCTGAAGGTTGTCCATCCAGTGATCATAAACCTTCGTCCAACGGTCGGGATAGAACTGAAGCTCTCCGGAATCGACGATCGACTTGGCCGCCTCGGCACTGGGATACTTCAAAAACCATTGTTCGGAAAGACGGGGCTCGATGGGAACATCAGCCCGTTCGCTGAACCCGACGTTATTGGTGTAAGGTTCTTCTTTAACAAGCAGGCCTAGTTCTTCGAGAAGTTTGGAGGCTTCCTTGCGTGCTTTGAAGCGTTCCAATCTTTTGAGATCAGCGCCTGCGGCATCAGACATGGTCCCATCCGCTTCAATCACCTCAATCACTTCAAGAGAATGACGTTCGCCGATCTCGAAGTCGGCTTTGTCGTGGGCTGGCGTGACTTTGAGCACGCCGGTTCCAAATTCAAAATCCACGTGTTCGTCCGCGACGATAGGGATGTGTTTCTGGTCTTCTGGAAGTTCTCTTGGCAGCGGGCGGAGGACATGCTTGCCGATGTATTTTGCGTAGCGTGGGTCCTTGGGATTAACAGCGATCCCTGAGTCGCCCGGGATCGTTTCCGGGCGCGTTGTTGCGATTGTTAAGAAGGTGCCAGGTTCTTCGATGATTTCGACTTTAAAGTAGTAGAGATAACCCCGCTGCTCTTTCATGATGACCTCTTCATCTGACAGAGCTGTTCGTGATACGGGACACCAATTGACCATTCGCTTGCCGCGATAGATGAGGCCTTTGTTATAGAGATCAACGAAGGTTTCGGCGACCATTCGAGAGTAGTCTTCATCCATCGTGAAGCGTTCCCTGGACCAGTCACAAGAACAGCCGAGCTTCTTCAACTGGTCGATGATGATGCCGCCATGCTTCTCTTTCCATTGCCACACTTTCTCGATGAATTTCTCACGGCCGAGATCATGGCGGGATTGGCCCTGCTCTTTCTTTAGTCGTTTTTCGACGACGACCTGGGTAGCAATTCCGGCATGGTCGGTTCCCGGAAGCCAAAGGACTTCGCAACCATCCATACGAGCTTTTCGAGCGAGAATATCTTGAATGGTGTTGTTGAGCACATGGCCCATGTGGAGTACGCCGGTGACGTTGGGCGGCGGGATGACGATTGAGAACGCCGGCTTGCTTGAGCTCGGATCCGCCTTAAAGCTCTCGTTGTCTAACCAACGTTGGTACCACTTGGATTCAAAATTCTGTGGTTCGTATGCTTTTGGGATATCTGACATGGGTGCCTATGCTTAGGTTGTCGTAGAGTCGAGAGGTTAGCGCCGTGCTTTCGTTTTCTTGGTAGCTTTCTTAGCGGCTGGTTGCTGGAGCAGTAATCGGTATTCGAGGCTGTCTATGAGTGCTTGGAGACTCGCTTCGATGATATTGTCGTGGGCAGCAACGGTACACCAGCTTTTCGACCCGTCGGATGATTCGAGAAAGACTCGCGTCTTCGCTGCAGTGCCGCTTGATGAATCGAGGATTCGCACTTTGTAATCGATGAGTTTCACCGGTCTGATTTGCTTGGGAAAGAATTGAGTGAGTGCCAATCGTAGTGCTCCATCAAGTGCGTTTACGGGGCCGTCTCCTTCGGCGACGGTGTGGGCCACCTCGTCCCCTACTCTTACCTTAGTTGTCGCTTGGCAGATACTGGTGCTGCCGTCTCGTCGCATGGAAACGTGATAGCCTTCAAGGGCAAAGGGTTGGCTGACCTTTTTGATTCGTTTGTGTATGAGTAGTGACAAGGAGGCCTCAGCGGCCTCGAATTCGTATCCCTCATGTTCTAATTGTTTGATGTCCTTAAGGATGTCTTTGAGCTCCGGGGTGCTATTGTCGATTTTGAAGCCTAATTCTTGGGCCTTCATGACGATGTTGCTGCGGCCGGCCAGGTCACTCATGAGGATTCGTCTTCGGTTACCGACGATCTCAGGTTGGCTGTGCTCAAAACTATGGGCGACTTTCTGGACTGCATTGACGTGCATGCCTCCTTTGTGAGCGAACGCGGAGGTTCCGACCCAAGGACGTCGGCTCTCATGTGCCAGGTTGGCGATTTCGGCAACGAAATTAGAGAGATCTACCAGAGAGCGAATAGACTTTTTCGAGATGCAGGGTCGCTTCATTTTAAGCGCAACGTTGGGTATGACCGACGTTAGGCTGCAGTTTCCTGTTCGTTCTCCGTATCCGTTGATCGTCCCCTGCACTTGGCTCGCACCAACTTCAATGGCTGAGAGTGCATTGGCGACTCCGAGCCCAATGTCATCGTGGGTGTGGATGCCGATTGGGCAACCGACCTTGGCGATGGCATCTTGGGTGATGGCTTGAATCTCTGAGGGAAGACTGCCACCGTTAGTGTCGCAGAGAGTGATGGTGTCGGCCCCGGCTTCGGCAGCAGCGATCCAGGTTTCCAAGGCGTAATCGGGACTGTCCTTGTAGCCATCGAATGCATGTTCGGCATCGTAGATAACGTGGCGACCGTTTTTCTTTAAGTAGCGAACGGTATCCGCGATCATCTTGATGTTTTCAGCTGGGGTTGTCTTGATAACCTCTTGAACATGAAGAAGCCAAGTCTTCCCAAAGATGGTGACGACGGGAGTTTCGGCCTTGAGTAGCAACTCGACCTGGGCGTCTTTGTGGACTTTGATCCCTTTGCGGCGGGTTGATCCAAAGGCGGCAATCAGGGCATTTTTCCAATTCCGTTTTTTGGCGAGTTCAAAGAACTCGATATCTCTTGGATTGGAGCCGGGCCATCCGCCTTCAATATAATGAATTCCAAATTGGTCGAATCGTTCTGCGAGCCGAATTTTGTCGGCCACCGAAAAGTTCACGCCCTCGCCCTGTGTTCCGTCACGGAGGGTTGTATCGTAGATTTCGATTTTGGAGTTTTGCTTAGCCATGAGATCGGGTAATGAGCGTTTTGACGTCGAGGAGCCGCGGTGCGGTGGAGAAGAGAAACCAGCGACGTGCTGGTTTCTTAGTCGACGATAATAATGGATCCGACAACGACGATGCTTTGCGATTGTCGGGCGACAATAACACGTTGGGTTGTGGTTCTACCACTGCCCTGGGAAACATTTTGCTGTTGAATCAAGCCTGCCATGATTGGCCTTAGTAGAAGGCAAGATGCATCATTGTGGCCTGTGACGCAAGTACGGAGCTCTAAATCCGTGGGACTTGTTATTTCTTGAGACGATCCTCGCGCCGGGTTCTGACGGCTGCGGCGAGGGTCTCTAGGATGGGTTCGGTCTGTTCCCACGAGACGCAGGCATCCGTGATGCTTTGGCCGTAGGTCGACTCTTTGGCATTGGTGAATTTCTGTTTCCCTTCCACTAGGTGGCTTTCGATCATGACCCCGAAGACCTCATTAGAACCCGCAGCAATTTGATTGGCGAGGTCCTGTGCTACGGCGGGCTGCCTACGATGGTCCTTGTTGCTGTTTCCGTGGCTGCAATCGACCATGACTGAAGGCCAGAGGCCTGAAGTTTTGAGTTTTGTGGTGACCTCTGAGACGGATTCTTTATCAAAATTGGGGCCCTTGTTCGATCCGCGGAGAATAAGGTGGCAGCAGTTGTTGCCTTTGGTTTCGACGATTGCCGCGAGGCCTTGCTTGGTAACCGATAGGAAATGGTGTTTTTGACAGGAGGCGCCGACGGCATCGATGGCGATTTGGATGCTGCCGTCTGTTCCGTTCTTGAAGCCAACTGGCATCGAAAGGCCTGAGGCGAGTTCGCGGTGTACCTGACTTTCAGTGGTGCGAGCTCCGATGGCGCCCCAAGTTACGAGATCGGCTGTAAACTGAGGGAGGATCGTATCAAGAAACTCTGTGGCTGCCGGTAGGCCCATTTCGGCGAGATCAATAAGAAGCTTGCGGGCGACACGAAGTCCGTGATTGATCTTGAAGCTTCCATCGAGCAATGGATCGTTGATGAGCCCTTTCCAACCGACCGTCGTTCTGGGCTTTTCGAAATAGACTCGCATCACGAGCAAGAGATCGCCGTCGTACTGTTTCTTAACGGCAAGAAGCTTCTGTGCGTAGGCAAGTGCGGCTTCGGTGTCGTGAATGGAACAGGGGCCGACGATAACGAGCAATCGATCATCCTCACCGCGGACGATCTTTTCTGCGCTCCTGCGCCCCTCGGTGACAACCTCTGATGCCGTCTCAGAGATGGGGAGTTCCTCCATAAGGATAGCAGGTGGAAGAAGTGGGTGGAGGGATTGAATTCTTAAGTCGTCAGTGTCCTTGATCATTTCTAAGGGGCCGGAGTATATTGAAGTGTCCGTCTGTGGAAAGAACGAGTTGGCTTCAGCTTCGTTTTTCTCGTGGCTCAGTTTGGGGGAATAGATAGGGGTAATTAAATTAGATGAATCTAAGAATCGTAAGTCGCTGGATATTGTGAGGCAGATTCTGGTGTGCCGTCACGGTCCCCTACTCTTCGTTTGTTGGAGACGCTTCCTTGGCTTCCAGTTCTTGAATGAGTGCGCGAATTGCGAAATCGATATGCTCGGTTCCGCTTTCAGGTGACTGGGTTGGACGGGTGTTTCTACTGCCGAAGAAACGAGAGAAGCTATTCTGTTCGCCTGGGACGTCGCACACGTTCCAAAATCTCAATCGATCTTTCTGCTCAAGGATCTTCGGAATCTGACCAAAGCGTTCCCGCAACATGGGTTCGTGCTCATCGCGATTCAAGGCGATGAGTAGTGAAGCCTCTTCCAGGTCTGACACCCGGAGTTGCTGAGGATTACGCGAGGGATCGACGTGCGGCGACAATCCGCGCTGATCAAGGTATTCAAAAGCAAAGGGTGAGATGCCGCGCAGTCCTCCGGCTTCGACCATGCCACGTGAGGTGGCTTCCCAAGGTAGATCGGTTTGCTGAACGTAGAAGTTAAAAAGTTCTTCCGAAAGCCGACTACGGTAGTAGTTGCCAGTGCAGATAAAGATGATCTCTTTGTTTGCTTCGTCCATTGCTTGCTGGTCCAAGGGCATATTTGTTTGTTTCCCGGTCTCGCTTGTCGCTCTGCTTGATTGCTCTTTGGTTTGTCGCGGGCCAGATTGACAGAGTGAGGATTATCGACTGCTGGGGTGTTTCTGCCAGCAAATTCTCACGCGATGCGGCGACGGCTCGGTCTTTGGTGGTGCTTTGAGGGAATTCAGGTGCGGATTCTTTGATCTTACGCGAGCTCTGGCCTCGTATGATCGCCTCATTTCTAATAAGCTCCGATGAGTCGCGCTGTCTGGCCTGCGGCATCGCGTCGATTGTTCCCTGACTCAGTTTTCATTAAGAAGTATTTGGATAATGTATTGGATTTCTAAGTTTTGTGTTGTTTTGGGGCTCGTTGTGCCTTGTTCGAGCATGCTTTCTGAGCCCGCTACTGCCCGTTTTCCAACCGTGGTGCTAGAGTTGGAGAAGAGCTGGCGCCTTGATTCGAAAGTGGGACGTTTCGATGCTTCGGGCATTGAGCGAGGGCCTGATGGAGAGCTCTTGGTTGTTCGCGATTCAGAATTGGCCGTTTATGCCGTGCGCTTCGAAAAGGACTCGGATGTGGCAGCCTTGGTTAAACATGCGCGTTACTCCGTCGATAAAAGGAAGCTTGATGTGGGGGTGAGGCGGTTCGATGTTGAAGGGCTTGCGATCGATGCCAAGGGAGTGCTTCATGCTTGTGATGAGCATGCTCGACGAATTCTGCGATTTTCATCGAGGGGGCGAATCGAATCGATTCCGATGGACCTGTCCTCGGTGGAGTCCTTCTTTAGCAAGCAGGATCGAAACGCATCTTTTGAAGGAATTGCGATTGGTGGTGGGCGACTTTTCCTGGCCAACGAACGAAGTCGTGGCAGGCTGATAGAGTTCGATCTGGCCTCGATGACTGTGCGAGGAAGTTTTACCTTTCGCACTGGAGCAACGGTTTGGCCGGACACCCATTTCTCCGGATTGGATTGGTATGACGGAAAACTCTTTGCCCTTCTGAGGGAGGAACAAGCGATTGCCGAGATCGATCCAGAATCGAAAAAGATCACTCAGCTTCTTCGGTATCATGAGATCGAATTTGATAAGGAATTCCGATATCGCGCACTCGTTCCGTTCTTTGGGGTGATGGAAGGCCTCCTGGTTGAGGGTGACGTATTCTGGCTCCTAGCGGACAATAACGGGCAGGCGCTCTATGCGGATCCCTCCGACTCGAGAGCTTCGCTTTTTAAGTGCCGGTTAAGAACCCAAGACTAGTTAAAACGTTGATTATCAGAAATTTAAAGATTCTTACTTTATGAAAAGCACAAACACGTGGGAGCGGTTCAAGCAGTGGCAGGTGAACGTTCCGGCCCTTGGTTTCTCTTTTGACTTTAGTCGTATGGACTTTGTCGAGTCTGACCTTCAGGGGCTTGATTCCAAGTTGAGAGGAGCCTTCGAGGCGATGAAAGAGCTAGAGCTAGGGGCGATTGCCAATCCTGATGAAGGCCGACAAGTTGGCCACTATTGGTTGCGGGCGCCGGAACTCGCCCCGGATGAGAGGACACGGGCTGAGATCGTCGATACGCTCGAATCGATCAAGACATTTTGTGACGGAATTCATAATGGTCGCTGCACCGGAAGCGGTGGTCCGTTCAAGAATCTACTAATTATTGGTATTGGTGGTTCGGCGTTGGGACCGCAGTTTGTGAGTCGGGCCCTGGGTTCAGTGGCTAGTGATAAAATGCGATTGGAATTCTTTGACAACACCGATCCCGATGGGATTGAGAACGTTCTTGATTCGCTGAAGGGGCAGCTCAATCAGACCCTCGCCGTTGTCATCTCGAAGTCGGGTGGGACCAAAGAGACTCGAAATGGACTGCTTGAAGCGGCCCGCGCCTATGAGGCGGCAGGCTTGAGTTTTCCCGAGCACGCTGTTGCAATTACTGGGCGGAACAGTCAGCTGGATTCAACGGCAGCTGATCAGAAGTGGCTCAAGCGGTTCCCTATGTGGGATTGGGTGGGAGGAAGAACAAGTGAGCTTTCGGCGGTTGGACTTCTGCCCGCTGCGCTGCAAGGAATTGACATCGATGAGTTCCTGGCGGGTGCCCGCCTCATGGACGAGGCGACACGTGGCGCGGCTCTCAATTCGAATCCTGCCGCCATGATGGCTGCCCTCTGGTATCTTAGCGGGGATGGCGAAGGGAGCAAAAACATGGTGATTGTTCCCTATAAAGATCGCTTGGAACTGTTTTCTAAGTATCTGCAGCAGTTGGTGATGGAGTCGATTGGAAAAGATAAGAGCATTGCTGGAGCCCTGGTGAATCAGGGGCTAAGTGTTTTCGGAAACAAAGGTTCGACGGATCAGCATGCCTATATTCAACAGTTGCGAGACGGGAGGAATGATTTCTTCGCCACCTTCATTCAAGTGCTCCAGGACCGTTCAGGTGCCGATCTGATGGTTGAGGACGGAGTTACGACGGGTGATTTTCTCTTTGGATTCTTGGTAGGAACCCAGGAGGCTCTGTCGGGCAATGATCGAGAATCGATGTCGATTACCGTGCCTCGGGTCGATGCCCGGACGGTGGGAGCCCTCATTGCTTGCTTTGAACGGGCGGTAGGATTCTATGCCTCTTTGATCGACATCAATGCCTACCATCAGCCGGGTGTCGAGGCTGGGAAGAAGGCCGCGGGTGAAGTCATTGATCTGCAGGGACGGATCATGGCTTGCTTGCGGGGCGAGGCAGGAAAAGGCAAGACGGCCGTTGAATTGGTGGCTTTACTTGGGGGTGGAGATTCTCCTGAGATCGTCTTTCGTATCTGTGAACACCTTGCTTGTAATCGGCCTAACCAGGTGATGAGAGCTGAGGGAAGCGATCCCTTTGAAGCACGATACTCTGTTGACTGTAGCTAGATTCTTCGATGTTTACCTATCCTAGGACGTTTGACGTCATTGTTGTTGGGGCCGGTCATGCCGGAGTTGAGGCCGCGTTAGCCGCTGCTCGAATGGGCGTGAGCACATTAATGCTAGCCATTAATATTGATACCGTTGGGCAGATGTCTTGCAATCCTGCCATCGGTGGTCTGGCTAAGGGCCACTTGGCTAGGGAAATTGATGCGCTGGGTGGTGAAATGGGGATCAATACGGATCTCTGTGGGCTGCAGTTTAGAATGCTCAATACCAGTAAAGGGCCCTCGGTCTGGGCGCCTCGGGCTCAATGCGACAAGAAAGCCTATCAGTTTCGGCTCAAGTGGATCTGTGAACGGCAGGAGAATTTGACCATGATTCAGGGGCAGGCAGCTCGGATTGTCTTTGAGGAATCCAGGGCTGTCGGGGTGGAAACGAATCTTGGAGTACGATACTCTGGAAAGACGGTGGTCATCACAACGGGAACCTTTTTGAGGGGCCTGATGCACATCGGTTCGGCCCAAGCCAAGGGTGGCCGGGCTGGAGAGTCGGCTGCGATGGGCCTATCCGATTCGCTCGCGGAGATTGGCTTGGAGCTAGGGCGCTTGAAGACAGGCACCCCACCCCGCCTCTTGCGTCGCTCCCTTGATCTTAGCGTTACCGAAGAACAGCCGGGAGATGAGCCGGTGCCCTACTTTAGCTATTGGGTCGACGAATTGTTCCACGTGGAACAGGAAGAGAAGCTCGCCAAAAGGGGCGCTGAATTGGGATCTATCTACCCAAAGGGCTCAATTCTTGAGGAAATTGGAGGGCAATTGCCCTGCTACATCACGTCTACCACCGCTGAAACCAAATGTTTGGTTAAGGACAATCTGCACAAATCTCCAATGTATTCGGGTGAGATTGAGGGAACGGGTCCCCGTTATTGTCCTTCGATTGAGGACAAGATCGTTCGCTTTAACGACAAGGAAACACATCAGATCTTCTTAGAGCCGGAAGGCACTAAAACGGATGAGTTTTATGTCAATGGATTCTCGACCTGCCTCCCATACGAATTGCAGATCGATCTCGTTCGATCGATTCGAGGATGTGAGCAGGCGGAAATTCTTAGGCCTGCCTATGCGGTCGAATACGATTTCGTCCATCCTACCCAGCTCGATCCCTCGCTCGAGACAAAGGTTTGTGAGAATCTGTTTCTCGCCGGCCAGATCAATGGAACGTCTGGATATGAGGAAGCTGGCGCTCAAGGCCTCGTCGCTGGAGTGAACGCAGCTCGAAGGGTTCAAGAAAAGGATCCGATGATATTGAAACGAAATGAGGCATACATTGGAGTCCTCATTGATGATCTCGTCACGAAGGGAACAAGTGAGCCATATCGAATGTTCACGTCTCGTGCAGAGTATCGTTTGTTGCTAAGGCAGGATAATGCAGACTTGCGACTTTGTGATAAGGCAAATGAAGTTGGCTTAATCAGTGAGCAACGTTTCGCTCGCTTTGACACGAAGCGGCAACAGATCGAGGCTGAGGTCCAGCGCTTAGGAAAAGTTCGGGACGGGAGTCTCTCCATGCTGCAACTCTTAAAGCGTCCGGATGTTCACTATCGAGACTTGCCGCTGCAGTCTGAGGGGCTTTCTTCAGAGGTGATTCAGCAGGTCGAGATCGCGGTTAAATATGAGGGGTATATCTCTCGGCAACAAATGGAGGTCGAGAAATTTAAGAAGCTTGAGGAAAAGCAGATTCCCGATTGGATTGACTACGACCAGATTGTGAGCATGCGAAATGAGGCCAAGCAAAAACTTGCCTCCATTCAGCCTCGAACCATTGGGCAGGCCGCCCGAATTTCTGGGATCTCGCCTTCTGACGTGAGCCTTCTAATGGTTCACCTGAAACGAGGGCCAGTGAGTCTTGGTTCTGAAGAAAATTGTTCGGAATCAGAGGGTGCTTGACGTAGGATTGTTCCACGTGGAACAAATCTAGCCCTCAGATCACTAGTCAAAATCGTCTTTTTTGACGTTTTAGGTGCATTCTGAGGGCGTAAGGGGTCCTGCATCTATGATTCGGTCGTATACATTCTCAACTCAGGGACGTCTGAATAGTCAAAATATTGAGCCGTTCCTCATGCCTACGATTCTGGCGGATACCCAATTGTTCCTCTGGGTGGACCTTGAGGATCCGACTCATGATGAGGTTCGGATGGTGCTAGAGGATGTCTTCAAGTTTCATCCGCTTTCGATCGAGGATTGCGTCAACGAAAGTTCAGCTCCAAAAATTGAGGAGTATCTCCCCAAAGATGATGACCTCTTTTCACCTTACATTTTCTTGGTTATTCATGCCGTCGACTACAGCCGGAAAGACGGGGTGTTTGCTACCAGCGAGCTGAATTTTTTCTTGGGCCGAAAGTTTCTGGTCACTTTCCATGACAAGGCTTTGCGGAGTATCGAGCAGGCTATGGAGACCTGCGGTCGAAAGAAGTCAAGCGTGGCGCGGGCACCCGACCGGGTGGCGCATTTGCTTTTGGATGGATTGGTGGACAATTATCGACCCGCTTTGGAGGAGCTTGCGCTCGAGATTTCCGAGATCGAGGATCAAGTTCTAAACGGGATGCCGAAAGAATGTCTTAATAAGATCATTCAAGTTAAGAAGGAGGTCTTTCATCTGCGTCAAATTATGGAGCCTCAGCGCCTTGTTCTTTCGCGTTTGGCACGGGGTGAGTTCAAACTGATTCGACCTAAAATGGTTCCTTATTATCGTGATGTTTATGATGGTCTTTTTAGGATCTATGAACGTGCTCAAACCTACACGGATTCATTGACCGGGATTCTTCAGGTTTATCTCAACCTGTCCTCCAATCAGACGGGAGAAGTTGTTAAGTTGCTGACAATGATTACCTTGATCACGACGCCAATGATGATGATCGGAAGCTGGTATGGAATGAACTTTAAGACCATGCCCGAGTTGGATGCTCGCTGGGGTTACTTAACCGTGGCCCTGCTAACCATCGTGTCGACGGCATCCACGTATTGGTATTTTAAACGAAAAAAATGGCTCTGATCTGCTGCGATTAGCCGCTCTTTGCTCAAACAGATTACGACTGTGCCGAAATCCAACTCAAGTTTTCTAGAGAAAGCCCTCGGGCGAATTGACCGTCTCGACACTGACAGCATTCATGCAGTCGTTGGGCGGCTTGCCCAGGAGCATCAATTCCTCGAGACGCTCTTTGATACCATTCATGATGGCGTTGTCGTCGTTGAGGAATCGAGCAAGGTTCTTTATTTTAATAAGGCTGCGGTCGTGTTGTTAGGATTGCCCTTGGACGGCGTGATAGGTGAAAGCGTGAGTCGATTTATTCCAGGATTGGATTGGGAATCGATCATTGAAAGAGATCGTGAAGGGAAGGGTGAAACAAGGACGTTTGAGATTGAGATTTCGTATCCTGAGGATCGGTTTGTCGAGGTGGTAGCCGCCCCGATCGACGGTGATTCAAAAGGTAGTTCAGGGGTGGTGTTGGTTTTTCATGACGCCACAGAGAGTCGGAGGGAGACCTTTGAGGCAATCGAGAGTGAGCGAGTTCAAGCCTTGACCTTGCTTGCAGCGAGCGTGGCTCATGAGATAGGGAACCCCCTTCATGCGCTGCACATTCATCTCCAGCTGTTCGAGCGGGAGCTGAATAAGCTCGCATCTAAAAGGGCTACGAATCATGATATCGTTGTCACTGAATTGGAGGGGGCTGATTCTCCAGCAGACCGTCCGAAAGATTCAGAGCCCATCGAAAAACTCCGGAATTATCTGCAAGTTTCAAAAGGGGAAATCACCCGTCTTGATCTGATCGTGAAAGAGTTTCTGGGGGCCATTCGGCCGGTGAAACCGAAGCTGGAACTCCAGGATGTGAACCTGGTAGCAAAGGAGACCATTGGTGTGTTGCAGCCAGAGCTTGATAACCGCGGTCTCACCGTGATCAAGGAGCTGTGTGATCGACCTGCAAAGGCTTTGATAGACGCTGGGCAGATTAAACAAGTATTAGTGAATCTAATAAGAAATGCCATGCAAGCGATGACGCGTGACGGAGTCTTGACGATTCGAAGCAATCGCGAACAAGGGGGGGTTGCGATCGAGGTTGAAGACACAGGCGTTGGGATTTCAGAGGAACAAATCAGCCGCATCTTTGAGCCGTTTTTCACGACCAAGAAAAAGGGCACCGGACTGGGCTTGATGATTGTTCATAGGATCGTTGATCAGCATTCGGGACGGATCCATGTTGAGGCTGGAAAAGAGGGGGGGACTCGATTTCGAATTTGGTTGCCGCGTGAACCTCGTGGGCCTCGTCTCTTGGCCACTTCAGAGTCACAGAATCATGATTGAAAGATTAGAATTCGAGCACCGATAAAACTACAAGAGCGCAGTGAGAATGGAAAGAAAGCCACAACTCCTTATCGTCGACGATGAGAAGACGCAGCGTGAGGGACTGAGAGCCGTACTGGAAGATCAGTATGATGTCTACTTGGCGGAAGACGTTGAAGCCGCGATTAGCTTGTTGGAGATGGAACCATTTGATGTTCTCCTGACCGACTACAAGATGCCCAAGGAAGACGGTCTGGCTTTGATTCTGCGGGCAAAGAGCCTCTCCAAGCCGCCCGTCTGCATCTTGATGACGGCCTATGGTTCTGAAGATATTGCTGTTGAGGCAATGAAGCACGGAGCGGACGATTACATCTCCAAGGGAGGGATGCTGCTTGAGGACCTCGAGAAGAAGATTGCTCGTGCTCTGAAAATTCAGAATCTAGAGGTTGAAAATGCTGATCTTAAACGTCGCCTAGACAAGCGATTTCAATTGGAGAGCATCGTTGGTGAATCACCCCCAATGCAGCAGGTCCTAGAGATTGTGAATCAAGTCGCGCCATCAATGGCCAACATCCTGATCACCGGGGAAAGCGGCACCGGCAAAGAGCTCATTGCAAAGGCGATTCATCAGCTTAGTCCGCGGGCGAAAAACTCGATGGTCACCGTGCACTGCGCTGGCCTTTCGCCGAACCTACTCGAGAGTGAGCTATTCGGACATGAGAAGGGGGCTTTCACCGGGGCGCATGAGCGCCGGATTGGGCGCTTTGAGCAGGCGAATGGCGGTACGATTTTTCTTGATGAAATCGGTGAAATTGATGGTTCGACACAGATTAAACTCCTTCGGATTCTCGGTGAAAGAACCTTTGAACGAGTCGGCTCGAGTGTGACTCAAAAGACGGATGTGAGGCTCGTGGCAGCAACGAATAAAGACCTAAAGAAACTGGTTAGTGAGGAGACCTTTAGAGAAGATCTTTACTATCGGCTCCGAGTTGTTGAAATCATGTTGCCACCGCTTCGTGATCGTTCGATTGACATCCCGGCTCTGGCGCAAAAGTTTCTACAAGAATTCGCTCGCCAAAACGGAAAAAAAGTGAACGATTATTCGCCTGAAGCGCTAGGCCTGCTGACGCGTTTTGAGTGGCCCGGGAATGTTAGGGAGCTTAGAGCCGCCGTTGAACATGCCGTGGTCTTTTCTACCAGTTCGGTTGTTGGAGTGCAGGACCTTCCCGTTGCCCTACGGCAGTCCGAGTTATCAGGGGGAGGGGATGATGTTCGATTCGGGGGGGCGTTGTCGGTGGCGCAGAATGAAAGAGATTTGATTATCCAAGCTTTGGCAAAAACGAACGGAAACAAAACAGAGGCGGCATTGTTGCTGGGTATGAGTCGACGGACCCTGCATCGAAAAATTGCTAAATTGGGTATCAGCGGCTAAGGCACGAATGATCAGCATCCAGGAGATTATCCACCGATTCGAAGTCGGTGAAGGGAGACGATACATACCGATAGGAACAGGCCTATTGCTGTTCATCGCCATTCTTGCAATCTACAACCTTCGCGAGTCCACGGGCTATGCCTCCATTGAAGCGATGGATGTCGGGCAAATTGCTCGCAACATTGAGCAAGGGGAGGGGTTTACGACGAACTTTATTCGGCCGCTTAGCCTCGCCATGATTGGGGAGCAAAACAAAACGGAGATTGATGACCCAATGAGAATTAAGGGGCTGCATCCTGATATTTCCAATGCGCCACTCTATCCGTATTTACTGGCGGGCGCGATGAAGGTTCTCCCGTTCGATTTTACCATTCCCGCGCTACGTTCAAAAAACTTCCGTATCTTTCAGCCCGAAGTGCTCGTGGGCATCGTCAATCAATGCCTCTTTATTCTCTGCGCGGTGGTGATGTTCTTTATTGCCAAACGACTCTTCGATGAATCGATCGCCTATTTTGCAGTAGCTATCTTTCTTGGTACCGATCTGATGTGGCGCTTTTCTTTCTCTGGTCTGTCGACGAACCTCGCGATGTTGTTTGTTCTCATTTTGGTGGCCTTGCTGCTGAAATTGGAATCAGGGCATCCCTGCGAGGACTACGAAGAGAAAGACAATCCAAACCGGATCGATCGTGGAGTTACTCATTATATCTGGATGGGAGCGATTTGCGGAATACTACTGGGAGCGCTGATGATGACTCGCTATGCCTTCATCTGTCTTCTCGTTCCCACGATCCTCTTCGCAATTTTCTATCTTCCCGGGAAACGGATTGTGACGATTCTGCCAATGCTATTTGCTGTCGTTATTATCGTGAGTCCCTGGCTTAAAAGAAACCACGACCTGAGTGGGCACGTATTAGGGACAGCTGGATATGCCTACATCAGTGAATCAAGTCGTTATGGTGGAACCAATCTGGAGAGAAGCCTACAGGTTGATATTGGGGCGCCATCCCTCCGGGAAATGATTCGAAGCCTACTCACAAATGGCGGCGATATCTTGGAGAACGAAATTCCCAAACTTGGCGGGAGTTGGATGAGTGCTCTTTTCCTCGCAGGACTGCTCGTTCCGTTCTCGAATCGCACCCTCAATCGTCTGCGAAATTATACACTGCTTTCTTTGCTTACCCTCGGGATCACTCAGGCTCTGATAAAAACACATCTGTCAGATCATTCCCAAGACATCAACTCTGAGAACCTAATCGTACTCATGCTACCTATGGTCTACTTTTTTGGTGCCGGGCTCTTCTTTTTGTTGCTCGACCAATTAAGACTAAATTTCAATGGGGCGCAGTTCTACGTGAGTGTTCTAGTGGCAGTGCTCTCATGTCTCCCGTTAATATTTCGAGTCCTTCCGCCTCGGGAGAGCCCGGTCGCTTACCCGCCGTATAGCCCTCCATTGATCCAACGAGTCGGCGGCTGGTTCAGTGACAATGAATTGATGATGAGTGACATGCCTTGGGCGCTTGGTTGGTATGCCGATCAAAAATGCGTTTGGGTGACAAGGAATCTGGAACCAGATTTCTTTACCATCAACGACCAGCACAAATCTATTAACGGTCTCTATTTGACTCCGATCACAACTGATGGCAGATTCGTATCAGATATGGTTCGGGATTCGGGTTGGGCGTGGGGGCGACTTCACATGGATATTACTTTGAGGAAGAATCTTCCGAAGGGGTTTCCGCTTTTACATGTTGATGATGGTTTCATGCCTGATCAACTCGTTCTCACAGATTGGCCGCGGTGGAATTCCTCTGGCAATTAATGCAAGGCAATTCCTTTGTGGCCAATGATTTCTGTTTGACAAGGTGAGGTTACGACTCTACAAACACCTGACGTATCAGAAAGTGATTAACCCGGGAAACACGTTTTAACAGGATTTTTTTTTACGGTATGAAAAAACTCATTGCTTCCGCCGGTATTGCTGCTGTCGGTGCCGCTAGCCTACAGGCAGCACCACAAGTCGGCTTAAGTCCGACCCAAACATCGAAACCGTGGAGCATTTCAGCATCACTTCGGGGCTTCTACGACGATAACATCACGACCGCTCCTGATGCTATCAAAGAAGAAAGCTACGGTATCGAGATCAGCCCTTCGATCAACTACAATGTCGTAAGGGAATCAACACAGATCAGCCTCGGTTACACATTCGGCCTGCGATGGTATGAAGATCGAGAACCAGATAGCAGCGATGAGTCTCACCAAGTTTCGGCGAATATCATTCACGACGTTTCTCCCAGTTTGTCATTCAAGTTGTCTGATACCTTTCGGGTAGCTCAAGAGCCGACGATTGCTAATGGCGCTCGCACCCGTGTTCTACGAGGTGAGCAAGACTACCTTCAGAATGATGCATCCATTTCAGCAACCAAGCGTCTGTCTGATACCTTGTCTGTGTTAGGGCAATATTCGAATCGTTTGATCAATTATGATGACCAGGGATTCTCAGGAATTCTGGATCGAGTTGAGCACACTCCTTTGGTTCACTTGATGTCACAAATTAATCCTAATACGGTTGGGTTGATTGGTTATCGCTTTAAAGCAGTCCGCTACACCGCCGATGAGATTATCCCTGGTTCCGGAATTGATCCTAACATCCGTGACGCCAACTCGCATTATGCTTACGTTGGTGTTGACCATGCCTTTACGCCAGCCTTGCAAGGATCTGCTAGAATTGGTGTTCAACATACCGAGTTTGAAAATGCGCCAGCCGGAGTGGATGACAATGTCACCAATCCTTTTGCCGATGCAAATTTGAGCTATGGCTATGCTGAAGGTAGCAATGTTCAAGTCGGCGTGAAGCATGAAAGAAATCGAAATGACTTGGCCTTTGCCGGGGCAAGCTCTCTCATTCTTGATCAAGAGCAAACAGTCATCTACTCATCCATCAATCACAGAATCACCGCGAAGTTGAATGCATCACTTCAAGGTACTTACCTAAACGGTAGTTACGAAGGCGGCGGTCCAGGAGTGGATGGTGTCGACGACGAGTATTGGGCTCTCGGTCTTAATTTGAATTACACTATCAATCAATTCCTCGCGGCTGAAGCTGGTTACAACTTTGATGACTACGATTCAGGTGTGTTGAGTGCTTTCCGAAGCTACGATCGAAATCGCGTTTACATCGGTCTTAGAGCAAGCTATTAATCCCCGAGTGGTTTTAAAACAGTGTTAGGGAGGCTAGAACCTACATTCTGGCCTCCTTTTTTTTGACGACATGCAACAAAATAATAGCACCAAGAAAGCTCAGGATTCAAAGCTTCACTTTCTTGATTACTGGCGGATAATTCGTATCCGTAAGACTGTCATCCTGGCAGTTTTTCTCCTGGTGGTCCTGACCACCACCGTTGTAACCCTCCTGCTCAAGCCTACTTTTTCGAGTACGGTTAGGATAGCAATTGAGAAGGACAATTCAGATATTGCTCCTCTTCTAGGAATTCAGGCCAGTACGCCATATGATCCCTACTTCATTCAGACCGAGTTTGAAAAGATACAGTCGAAGAAGGTTCTGCACAAAGTCATCGCGAAGCTTGGATTAAACCAGGTTTGGGCCGAAAGGTATAACGCCGATACCCTAACGACTAATGAAACCTATCTCATTTTGCAGAAGCTCATCCAAATTGAGCAATTCCGCAATACGAGTATCATTGAGATTAGTGCCTATAGTGAAGATCGAGATGAGGCAGCAATTATCGCCAACGAGATAGCGACTCAATATCAAGAAAGTCGATTGGAGAGTCAGCGAACCATGTCCCTCAAGGGAATCGAAGCCCTTGATTTGCAGCTTGAACAACAGAATGAAGAGGTGATTGAAGCCCAAGCCCTGGTTGATAGTCTCAAGATGGAACTCGGTATTTCTGATATCTATAGCCCTGAAGGAAGCGGAATCGCACAAGGAATAGAATCTCAGTCGGTCTTAAAATTAGAGAACGAACGAACAACTGCACTGGCTGCTTACGTGCGTTATAAAACTCTCTTTGAGAAGTTGTCAGTTCTCTCAAGAGAAGACTTGAGAAAAGCGGCACTGACCGCGGTGCCAAACGATATCAATCTTTCCCGTCTGTTCAATGAGTACGACATGACGGCACAAAAGGTTGCTACGACTAAGGCCGTTTACGGTCCCGAACATTCGGAGATGCAACGACTTTTAGATCTGAAGACTGAACTTAGCGAGCAGATCGAAACTCGGCTCGATGGAATATTAATTGGACTTCAAACACAGTTGAATGCTGCGAAAGCGCAAGTTGAAAGTCTCGAAGCGGTTGTTGAAAACGCAAAATCTAACGATGCAACAAACACGGCCGCCTACCGACCCTACTTCCAAGCCAAACGAAAATTAGAGAACCTTCAAAAGATCAAGGATATGATCTTTGTTCGAAAACTGCAGGAAACAGTCGATGCTAGCCTTCCGACGACCGCAATTGTTGAAATCTATGACCCTGCCGAACCCTCGGTTCGGCCAGTGCGACCTAATATTGCATTGAACGTTGCGCTCGGGGTCTTGGTTGGTTTGGTCGTTGGCGTCGGTCTTGCCTTCTTCATTGAGTATCTCGATACCAGTGTGAAGACGATCGACGATGTTGAGCAGGCTCTAGGAGCACCTGTGTTGGGTGTGATTCCACAGAATGTGGGCTCTCTGTTAGAAGAAGGGCCTGACAGCCCTCATGCTGAGGCCTATCGCGTCCTGCGAACGAATATCCTATTCTCGCGAAAATCCGATGAGGCGAGAACAATGACAGTTGTGAGTGGAGGTGCCGGTGAAGGTAAATCGACCACCATTTTCAACCTCTCGGCAATCTTTGCTCAAAACAACAGCAAGGTTCTTGTCGTTGATTCTGATTTACGGCGACCTAGTTTGCATAAGATCGTGGGCGTTTCGAATGCCAAAGGACTTACCGACTACTTGATGGATACTGCGAAGATGGAAGATGTTATTCAGACAACCAATGTTCCAACATTGGATTTCCTACCTAGCGGTAAGCTTCCAAGTAGTTCCATGGGAATTCTCAATTCCGTTCAGATGAAGAACTTTATCCAAGAAGTTAAGAGTCGTTACGATTATGTCTTCTTCGATTCGCCGCCGATCATGGGTGTGAGCGATGCCTCTGTTCTCGCCAGTGAGGTTGATATGGCCATCCTCGTTATTCAATATCGTAAGTATCCACAGGCGATGACAGTGAGAGCAAAACAGATGGTTGAGAAAGTTGGTGGCAACCTGCTCGGCGTCGTGCTCAACAACATCAATATTTCCCAGGATTCCTACTACTACTACTACAGTGGCTATTACTATGACTATTACTCAAAGTCTGATGACGCTGTGGATTCCGAGAAAGCAAGCAAGAAGAATGGAGGCAGTAAGACGTCAAAATCTTCTGGCCGGCAGGAACTGGATTTGAAGAAGAAGTTTTAGATTTGAAGGAATCTCAACCGCAAAGCAGTAACGGATACATGAAGAAGAGTCTGAAGAACTGGAAAACGATAGTTTGCTATTTCATTGGCGTCATTTTTCTCGGGTTGAATACAGGATGTCAACCTAGTGGAGCAACCGTGCCGGGAGCAACTGCTCCAGGAAACGGAAGCATGGTGCAATCTAATCCAGATATCCTAACGGAGGGTGACCGGATTCTGATTACCTACGCCGGTATCCCTCAGCCTCCGCTCCCTCATACTGAGCAGATCCGCCAGGATGGGACGGTCCAGCCTCCCTTCCTGACGGCGCCAGTGAAGGCAGCAGGTCTAACAACAGGAGAGTTTCGTCAAAAGTTGGTTAATCTCTATGTTCCGAGTATTTTCACCAAGATATCGCTTACCGTTAAAGCTGAAGAACGGTACTTTACGGTAGATGGAGAGGTGAACGTGCCTGGTTTGTATCCGTATGTCGGTACGATGACTGTATTGAAAGGAATCGCCTCTGCTCGTGGTTTGAATGATTTTGCCAAGAAGGGTAGGATACGTGTCACCCGAGTGAACGGAGAGACGCTTACCTTTAACTACAATAAGGCTCGGGAAAATCCAGCCTATGATATTCCCCTCTACCCGGGTGATATCATCAATGCTCCTCGACGACTGTATTAATGTTCAATCTGACCGTCGTTGAAGGGAAGCAACGGGGTCAGCGAGTGGATCTGAAATCCTATCCATTCGTGATTGGAAAGAACTCCGAAGCTCATTTAAAGTTCTCGGAACCTGGAGTCTGGGACAATCATATTGCCATCGAGCTCTCCCAAGGTAAGGGCCCCGAGCTCCGAAGGTTGGGTGATGGGGTGGTAAGTCTCAATTCTGAGCCCATTGACCTATCGTGCTTGCGTAATGGGGACCTAATCAGTTTCGGTGCTGTTGTGCTTCGTTTTGGCCTAGCTCCCGTCAAGCGGAAACCCTTGTCGTTTTTGAATTCAGCATCATGGATGGCAATTATTCTAGTCGGGCTGATTGAATTGCTTCTGATGGTTTACTTGAAATCTCGGTAAGATTTCATTGCCGTAGGCGTTCTCTCCCTCATCCAGTCCAATCTCTTCCCAGTATCCCGAGCGGTGCTATGAGCTTGCGCTCGTGTACCGTTTCATCGTCCAGTTCCATCCCAGTTCGGAAACGACGAGGCAGGCGAAGGCCATGAATAGCAATGAACCGATTTCCGTCGGTGATTCCAGTTTGTTTGCAAGAAGCTTTACCGGAACATTGGATACCAGAAGCATCGGTATCGCGAAGGTGAAAAGCATACGGAACGGACCTTGAAACGCACTGTCTGGGAGGCGCGCGATATTGAAGAGATTGTAGTATCCCCACACGATTCCCTGTGCTTTTACCGAGAGAAAGCTGATGCATGCCAAAAGGAACATTAGCGAGTAATGTATCATTATCCCAGAAAGGGAAAGACCGAGAAATCCGATGATTTGCAGTGGTCCGGGTTTCAAATCCAGTTGAATACAGGCATATCCCATCACAAAGAGCCCGGCTAAGGCTCCGACAAAGGAACCCAGATCAACGGTTCTCAAGGAAATCAGAAATCGAGAATTGATGGGGAGAAGCAGCATGAAGTCGAGACGACCTGTCCGAACATGTTCAGAAAGCGCGACGATGTTGTTCAGAAAGATGGCGTGGAAGAGTTGCTGAATGAACTGGCTGGCGCCCGTGAGTAAAACGACCTCCCATTTAGACCAGGTGGCGATGTGGTCGGTATGAGAGTAGATCACAGCAACGAAAATGAGTTGTAGCGAGAACCAAAGAAATTCGACCACGATCCATAGCAGGAAGTTGACCTTGAACTGCATGTCTCGCATCACGGAGTTTTGCCACAAGGCAGAATAGATCGAAGCGTACCTCTTTGTGGAAGTTATCAGCTTCTGGATCATTCCTGGTGTGTTTGGGCTGTGGTTCTCCATGATCCCAGCGACTAGCCTCCAACGGCTTCGTATTTCTTTATTCCTTGTTTCCAGACCCACTGAGCGATTAGGAAAGCAATGAGCACCCAAAAAGCTTGAATCAGCAAGCCGGTGGTAAGGAGAGTGGCTGTGGTTCGACCGAGAAAGATACTAGCTGGGAAGTAGAGGAGGTAGGGAAACGGGGTATAGATCAGTAGGGCTGTCAACCCGGTCGGGAGAAGGTCCAGCGGGAACAAATGTCCACCAGCAACGTATTCGATGGCGAAGAGCATGAAAATGAGGGTATCGATTTCCAGAATCCAAAAGGCAAGCAGAGCCATAGTATAGGAAACAAAGAACTGAAGTAAGGCGGTCAGGACTAGTGAGACCGCAAACCAGAGATAAGTGATTGCTTCGGTCGGGAGCTGGAACGAGTCACGATACAAGAAGATGAAACCACCCAACGGAATGACTGCGGTCAGAAGATAAACAAACCTGCCGGCCCCAAATAAAACCAGGCGGTAGCTTAGATAGTTCATGGGTTTGAGGAGGAACTGGCTTATTTGGCCATCGCGAATTTCTGCGACGATTTGCCAATCGTCCTCATTGACGGCTGTCAGGGTGTCAACGATGCTGACCGTCAGATAGTATGAGATCATCTGGGCCAACTCATACCCAGCGATCGAACTCCCCTCAGCCTTTCCTGCATAGATCGTTCGCCATAGGAAAATCGTTGCCGCCAATGGGATGAGGTTGAACGCTGCCCGGAAAAAGAAGTTGAGGCGATAGGCGAGTGTATTCTGAATACCTACATTGAATACCTGCAGATATTTGCTCATGCGTTTAGTCGGATCGCGGGCTAGAGCGGTGCGATGTACTCTGGGTCGAAAACCTGTTGATCCGGTAGCTGCCTGAGCTCGTGGATAAACCGTTCGATCCCGCGTTTTTCGGCGTCCCCGACACGATAGTGGATGTGTTTTGTCAGGTATTTTCTACTGAAGGGCGCGTCGAATTCTCGGTAGCTCGATGCGATCGTGTTGAGATTCTGCAGTCCCTGTTCTTGAGCGTGTTTCAATTTCGAAAACAGTTTGGCATCGGTCACCTCTCTTCGAACGACCCAGACTGCGTAGACGAACGGGAGTTGCATTTCCTTTTCCCATGCTTCGCCGAGGTCCCAGATTTGATGTCGAATATTCTGCGACTGGAATCGGATAGCCGGATTGCCAATGAGCAAGACGTTTTCATGGTCTCGGGCGGACTCGTAATTCTCGAGAGTTTTCCAAGTCGGATGGATGCCTTGACGATGTAGGAGGACTCGGAGCAGATTCACACTAGTGAGCGACGCTGGATCACAATAGATTTCTGTAATCTCTTTCAGCGGAACCGAATGGGCGAGAAACACGCTGCCTACCGGTCCGCGAGAACATATCCCTATGCCATCGATGATTCGGTATCGGTTCTGAAATAGAACCTCGGTGATACTCAGCAATGCAGCATCGAGGTCTTCCTCGCGAATTGAGGCTCCGAGTTGATTCGGAGGGAGGAACGCGATTTCCCTCTCAAGTCCCCAGGTTAATGGAACCGCGTTGAGGTAAGGAACCGACCCAATTCTGATTCCTCGCGGAATGGAGGGCCTCGGAGTTGGAACCTTTGAATTGGACGGAGGAATGCTGTGAGTCATGGAGACTATTGGGCGAGGGTATTCGAGAGTCTATGATTTGGTGCTGCTTGTTCTACCGGCGCTGGTGTGTCGGAATGCTCCAGAGATTCATAGAACGTGTTTCGTTGAACCGGGTCACGCCCGGCTTCTCGAATGGCTTTGATCATCGAGGCTCGGGATTGCTCCTGGGGTGAACTCGCTCCAGCCATATGAAAAATGTGTTCCTCGATAATTGTTCCGTGAAGATCATCAGCGCCGTAGCTAAGCGCGACCTGCGCAAGCCCGAGGCCGAGCCCTACCCAGTAGGCGGTGATATGGTCGATGTTGTCGAGAAAGAGCCGACTAACGGCGATCGTTCGCAGCGAATCGGCGCCTGTTGGTGGATGTTTGACCGGGATCCCGTTGTCTTCGGGCTGGTAGGCGAGGGGGACGAAGCCAGTGAATCCTCGGCTTTCATCTTGTAGCTGTCGAAGTTGCTTTAGGTGATCGACTCGATCTTCAAGGGTCTCGACATGGCCATAGAGCATGGTGCAGGTGCTCCGGCCACCCAGGCTGTGCCAAGTGCGATGAACGTCGAGATACTCTTCGGCAGACTCTTTGCCGCGGGCGATTTGCTTACGAACATCTTCTCGAAATATCTCAGCACCTCCCCCGGTGAGCGAACCGAGTCCGGCCTGCTTTAGTTCCTTCAATGTTTCCTCGACCGACTTCTTGGCAAGCCAGGAAAGGTGTAGGATCTCGATGGCCGTAAAGCATTTTAGCTCGAGGCTCGGGCTCAGTGATTTGAGCCGACTGACCATGTCGGTGTAGTAGTCAAAGGGCAGCGATGGATGCAATCCACCGACAATGTGGAGTTCGGTAATTCCGAGATCGAGTGCTTCACGAGCCTTATCAACCATTGCTTCGACCGATAGCTGAAAACCATCGTTGTCTCGCTTCTTTCGTGAAAAGGAGCAGAACTGACAACTAAGAATGCAATAGTTGGAATAGTTGATATACCGATTGACGATATACGTTGCGCGCTTCCCGTTTTTCCGTTGGTTCGCAGCGTTGGCGATATAGCCGACGGCGTTCAGGTCTCGGCTTTGGAAGAGACGAAGAGCCTCGCTCTCGTCAATTCGAGTGCCAGCCATAACCTTTTCATAAATGTCGGCGAGTTCGCTGTGAATGATGATTGGGTTCATACTCGGATTCGAAACATTGGAAATACAATCTCTACGATCGTCACCACGAGGAAGACAATACTGATGAGAGCATTGAGGCGAAAGAAAGCAAAATTAACCCACTTCAGACTACGCTTGCGGGCTAGCCAGTGTTCGAGGAGGAGACAAACGGCCATGACAAACATGCCGCCAAAGTAGGCCAATCGAAACTTCAGAATGAGTCCAAAGGAGGCCAAGAGCAACCACATGATGAAGTGAGCTATAAACGCTGCCTGAAGGGCATTCTTGAGGCCCCATCCTACGACGATCGAATGAAGGCCTTGAGCTTTGTCGAATTCGTAGTCTTGGGTGGCATAAATGATATCGAATCCAATCAGCCAAAAGATAACCGCCACACTTAAGATGATGGGGGGAAGTCCGAGCGTACCTTGAACGGCGAGCCAGGCGCCCAGCGGCGCAATTCCTAGGGCGATTCCGAGATAGACATGGGTGTAGTCGGTAAAGCGCTTCGTGAGTGAATAGAAACACACAATAAAGAGGGCTACCGGTGAGAGATAGAAACAGATAGGATTGATAAACCAGCATGTGATAAGAAATCCGAATGCGCTCACTCCGCAAAGAATCGATGCGCTCAAAAGGCTTACCTTGCCGGCGGGTAAATGCCGGTCCTTAGTCCGTGGATTCAATTTATCCCAACGCCGATCGACAATTCTATTGAAGGTCATGGCGCAGGTTCGAGCTGTCACCATAGCTAGAATGACGAGCACGAAGATTCGCCACCCGGGCCACCCTTTGGTTTCTCTGGCTGCCACGACCATGGAGGAGATAGCAAACGGGAGAGCAAAGACGGTATGAGAGAATTTAATCATCTCAGCCCAATTCCGTATTGTTGTTATGATGCTGAAGGACATCCGGTGGCTACAGTGGGAGTTGATGGACCTCAAGATCAAGGCCATTTTCGCTGGGGCGAAAACTTCTTGAAGGCCCTTTCAAGTTCCGAGATCGCTCATTCCTGCTCTTCTTGCCAGCGGGGGACCAAGCTTTGGTCGATTTCGAGATGATCCAAGACTCGAGCAACGACGGTATCAACAAGATCAGTCACCGTTTGCGGGTGAGAGTAGAACGAAGGATTGGCTGGAATGACGCTTGCTCCGGCCAGGGCGAGGAGTTCGAAGTTCTTGATATGAATGAGGCTCAGTGGGGTTTCTCGAGGAACAAGAATCAATTGTTTTTTCTCCTTAAGCATCACATCAGCCGTTCGAAGCAGAAGGTCGCTGCTAAACCCGTGAGCAATACGGCCGAGGGTGCCCATGGTGCAAGGAATGATGACCATGGCATCGAACGGATTCGATCCGCTGGCGAAAGGCGCATTCATGCTCTTGAGACTGTGCTGAGTCACTCGGGAATCGAGTGTAAGTCCGTTGGGGAGTTCCTCTCGAATTACCTGATGGGCGTAGTTGCTCAAGACAAGATGCACCTCATGGGAGTCGCACGATAGGTGGTCGAGCAATCGTTGTCCGTAAAGGGCTCCACTGGCTCCGGTGATGGCAATGACGATTCTCAAATCAAAAAATGGAATAGACTAGTGAGTTCCTTGGTAGAATATGGCTTGGGAAGCAACGATGCGCAAGTTTCAGCCAAGGTGTTCTTGCTGAAAGGTGCCTTCTGAAAAGCTGTGAAGGCAAACCTATGGTGATCATGGGAATGGCGATTCGAGCGCCCGCTTGCGAAGTTCCCCTTGCAAGCTGACAAAGGGGCGGCAGGGTTCGAGTTGGCGTTGATCAATCGAGACGACAGGAATCATCTCCCAGACACTTTGGCTAAGAAAGACGCCGTTCATTTGAGGCAGTTGTCCCCCCGGTAGGAGTTCTTCCGCATAGGGCCATCCCAGCGACTGACAGATCTCGAGAATGACCTCCCGGGTGATGCCCGGCAGGATTCCTGCGCTTTCTGGTGGCGTCTTGATCGTTGGGCCGTCAATCCAGAATAGATTTGCTGAGCTGGTTTCTGAGACAAATCCGTCCTGGGTTAGGAGAAGCACGTCGTCGACTCCGCCTTGTTCGGCTTCTTGTTTGGCAAGGACCTGCAGGAGCTTATTACTGGACTTATGAGCGTTGAGCGGGGTGTCTCGCTGAATTCTGAGTGCGCTTGTTTGGAGTCTCCATGACGGGTTTGTCTCTGCAATGCCTCTAGGCAAGGGATGAAGAGACATAATCAAAGAGGGATTCTTTGATCCCACGGTGGAATAACCTCGCGGTCCCACTCCTCGTGTCACCTGAATTCGAAGGATCCCTTCGAGTCTCCCGTTCTCTTTGAGGAGGCGTGTGGCGATCTCTGCCAATCGAGCGGGGTCGACAGAAAAGGAGATCGAGAATGCCTCCAATGCCCTAGTGAGGCGGTTCAGGTGCTTTTGCCAGAAGGCTGGCTTTCCTTGATAGACGCGGAGCGTCTCAAAACAGCCATCACCATAGAGGAATCCGCGATCAAAAACAGATATTGAGGCCTTCTCTTCTTCAGTAAAAGTGTCATTTACGAAGACAATCATGGGCTTCCGTTCTCTCGTAGTGGCCTTTCAGCCTTTTTAGACTTCGTTGAATTTGAGAGGCGAGCGAGGCCCAGGGACTCGATGAAGCCGCGTCCTTTAGCCATTGTCTCGTCATACTCGGCTTCGGGATCCGAATCGGCGACGATGCCAGCGCCAACGTTGAAATAGAGCTTTCCGTTGGTCTTAAAACCCGTACGAATGGTTATGCTGAGATGTGATTCCTGATTGAAGCCGATAAATCCGATGGCGCCTGTGTAGGGACCTCTGGCGATCGGTTCAAGTTCATCGATAATCTGCATCGCTCGAAGCTTAGGCGTTCCCGTAATACTGCCACCCGGAAAACAGGCTGCGAGGGCCTGGCTGTGACTGATCGACTTGCGGAGGGTGCCTTCAACGGTGGAGACCAGATGCTGGACCTGAGGGTAGCGTTCGAGGCGAACGAGCTCGGGAACGGAAATAGATCCATAGTCGCAGATCATTCCGAGATCGTTTCTCAGGAGGTCCGTGATCATGACGAGCTCTGCAAGCTCTTTCGGACTCGACTGAAGTTCGTAGGTCAATTGTGCGTCTTTTTGGGGGTCGGATGATCGAGGGCGAGTGCCCTTGATCGGCCTGGTTCTTATATGCCTGCCCGAAAGGCGGAGAAACGATTCTGGGGATGCGGATGCAATCTGAAAGTCTTTGAAGTTGAGATAGGCAGAGTAGGGAGCAGGGGACACATCCATCAATCGAGCATAGAAATCAAAACAGTCGTGATGGCACTCAAGTTCGAGCCGATGCGAGAGATTGATTTGATAGATGTCCCCCGCGTTGATGTACTCTTTCGCTCGAATGACCTTGTTGATGAAGGATTCTCGGGCGGTGTTTGAAGTGAGCTTGCTGACGGGCCAATCCGACCTGGATCGTTGTGAATCGCCATCGTCAATTTTTTTCGCGAGGGTTTCTTTCCACCAATTTAGCTTCGATTGGGCCAGACTAGAACATCGTGAGCCGTCCACCCGCATTCCTGTGGAAACGATAAAACACTTTCCAAGTCGGTGATCGAAGACACAGAGACTATCGTAGAAACCCAAACAAAGGTCCGGAAGCTCGAGATCACGAGCTGCTTTGGAGGCGAGTTTAGCTGAGAGGCTGCGATTTAATTCGTAGCCCCAATAGCCGAACATTCCGCCGAGGGGAAAGGGCTGATCCGACTCTTCGAGGAGTTCGTATTTTTTGATATGCTCCTCGATGAGAATCCATGGACTACCGAATTGCTCGGAAGTGCTGGATTCGGAACTCGTGTAGCATCGACTTCCCCATGCTTCGAGAGTCAGAAATGGATTCACAGCAACGTAGGAAAACCGCACTTCTGGGCCATGAAAAAGTTCCGACTGAAGCACGACGAGGCCCGTGACGTCCCTCAGCTGTGCGCCGAGCGTGAGTGGCGTATGATCGGTGTCAATTTCGCGAATGAGTGTTCGCATTCCAACAGGGTGTTAATTCCTACACTAATCTAAGAATGACAAAGGGGTTTTTAGCTTGGTCGATTTCGGCCCGACCAGGGCAATGCGCGCAAGTTGACGTGTTAGAAAATCGGCGGCGACTTGTCTCACTGCCTCGCCTGTTACGCTGAGTATACGCTTCTTGAAGGCTTCGACAGAACGTATCGATCCGAAGCCGAGAAGCTGTTCTCCGATCCAGATCATGTGGTTCTCCGTATTTTCGAGGTGAAGATCGAGTTGCCCGATGAGATACTGCGCTGCTCGGTCTACTTCATCAGCGGGGGTTGTTTCGGAACGAAGGCGTTTGAGTTCTCGGTCGATTAACTTAAGCGCCAGACCGAGTTTGTCGGGATCGAGCCCGAGGCAAATGGAAAGCGTTCCACCATCATCGAAACTTCCGAGGCTACTATAGACCGAATAGGCGAGTCCGTGTTCTTCACGGAGACTTTGAAAAAGTCGAGAGCTCATGTTCTCACCGAGAATAGTGTTCAAGACCTGGAGGGCGTATTGCCGGGGATCGTGACGGGAGCAGGTCTTAAAGCAGATGGCGAGCTGAGCTTGTTCCACTTTTCTCGGAATGAACTTATATTTGAATCGCTGAGGCGTATCCTTTAGTCGTTCAAAGGTGCTGACTTCACCTTTGGGAATGAGACGAGAAAACTTGCGCGCTTGCTTGAGCAGGGACTTATGATCAATTTGGCCAGCTGCTGCCAGCAATACGTTGGGTGCAGTATAGTGTTGGTCGCGAAACTCGAGGAGCCGACTGCGGTTGAGCTTCTTTAGTGAACCGGCATTTCCGGTGATGGATCGTCCAAGGGGATGTCTCGGCCACAAAAGTTCGTTCAACTTTTCGAGGACTAGCTGGTGAGGCTGATCCAAGTACATGGCGTTCTCTTCGAGAATGACGTCTCGTTCTTTCTTCATGTCAGCGGTTTGAAACTCCGCATTTAAGAACATGTCGAAAAGGACACTGAGTAAGGTGTCGCAGTGCACTGAGGAGACTTTGGCGTAGTAACAGGTATTCTCCTCGGCTGTGAACGCATTGAGGTAGCCGCCTAGGCCTTCGATTTCCTCAGATATTTCTCGAGCGTTTCGATTGCTGGTGCCTTTGAACAACATGTGTTCAATGAAATGGGCTGCTCCGTTCTGTTCGCGGGCTTCGTGCCGTCCCCCGACGTTTACCCACAAGCCCACACAGATGCTGGACATGTGGGGAAGTTCAGCGGTCGCCACTTGCAAGCCGCTTTTGAGTTTAGTGTGATGATACATCGTTGTGAAGCGAGAGCCTCAAAGGGAGCATGATCCATCGAGAGCGGCAGTCTAGTCCCCTCGCGATGGATCAATTATTTGTGTGCAGTATCGACTATTGGAAACTCGAGGGAACTTCCTGCGGGACGCCAATTCGACGACGATAGGCGAGGATCAGTTTGAGAGCATCCTCTGGCGTGTCGACAATCTTGAAGAGTTTCAGATCGTCAGGCCCGATATAGCCACCTGGTTTGAGCGTTGACTTCATCCATTTGACGAGGCCTGTCCAATAGTCAGATCCGAAAAGAATAAGTGGGAAATGCGGGATGCGACGGGTTTGTACCAAGGTCAAAACTTCGAAGAACTCATCCAAGGTTCCAAATCCGCCCGGCATGTAGACAAAACCCATGCTGTATTTGACCAGGCATACTTTTCTTGAGAAAAAGTAGTGGAAATTGATTGGCAGGTTCGCAAATCGGTTTCCTGACTGTTCGAAGGGGAGTTCGATATTGAGACCGACGGATTTGCCTTTTCCTTGAGCCGCTCCCTTATTGGCTGCCTCCATGATTCCCGGACCACCACCCGTAATGACAGCCAGGTCATTCTTGGCCAGTTGCTTCGCCAAGGAGACAGTCGCCTGTCTCTTATACACATCTCCGAGCCCAC
>OJGU01000099.1_pt1 | contig 58736 bp, 50 predicted proteins | sample 1594741 | NCBI WGS metagenome assembly OJGU01 (sample SAMN05416841, study PRJEB24817) | seawater metagenome | isolation source: Sea water | place: Canada:Atlantic | collected 2013-07 | reverse complement strand
GATCTACACTAGATCGCTCGTCGGCAGCGTCAGATGTGTATAAGAGACAGGGGATCGACATCCCGAGCGCTAATACGATTATTATGGATCGTGCCGATAAACTCGGCCTGGCTCAGTTGCACCAACTACGCGGTCGCGTGGGTCGCTCCCACCACCAGGCCTATGCCTACCTGTTAACTCCTAGCAAGAATAATATGACCTCAGACGCCTTGAAACGGATTGAGGCCATTAGCCTTGCCAATACACTCGGCGCTGGGTTCACGCTTGCCAGTCATGACTTAGAGATTCGCGGCGCTGGGGAAATACTGGGTGACGAACAGACTGGGCATATGCAAAAAATCGGTTTTACTCTGTACACCGAGATGCTCGACGAAGCCGTTAAAGCGATTCGCGAAGGTCGAACACCCAATATTGATGCCAGCCTGCAGAGCAACGCTGAAATTAATCTGCGCATCCCCGCACTCATCCCTGAAGATTACTTGCCCGATGTGCACACACGTCTGATTATGTACAAGCGCATTGCCGGTGCTAAAACAGATAACGAGCTCACCGAACTACAAGTCGAGATGATTGACCGCTTTGGATTGTTGCCAGAGCAGATCAAACTCCTGTTCCGCCTCACGGCCTTGCGCCTACGAGCGCAAAGCCTAGGGATCAGTAAAATTGATGCCAATGCTGTTACGGGCAAACTCTCCTTTGCTCAACAAACCAAGGTTGATCCACGCACTATTGTGCAACTCGTGCAGCAACAGGCCAAAGTCTATAAACTAACCGGACCAACACAGCTTCAGTTCACCCATAACGCCAATAATGCCGATGCCAAACTATCCTTTATTGATACAATGCTGAGCAAGCTAGCTTCCTAAACCAACAATACTGACGTCACCTATGCGTAAATCCAGTTTCAGCACGCTTTCTCAAACACTGAAAATCCAAGCAGGCGCGCTGTGCCTGCTCGGGGCATTGCTCATGCCGAGTATCGCAAGTGCGCAATCAGATAATTGGTTTCAGATCGAGGTGACCCTTTTTACCTTCGAGGACGCTAACTTAGAAGTGGAAAATTGGCCTGCGGAGAATCTCAGCATTGGCTTTCCCCAGCGACTCGTTAAGCTTAAACAAATCAGCGAACTGCTCCAACTTGCACAATGGTCCGAACCCGCCGAGCCCAATGCGCCAAGCACCAGCGCTATAGATGCCAATGCCGCTCTAAGCGCGCCAAGCGGTGAACCAATACGAGAATTTGGGCCACGCCCCTATGCTCCCAATCAGGCGGTATTCAAGCTGCCTGACTTTGAACGCGAAGCTATGTGGATGCTCCCTGCGGCCAATCACGATTTTACAGGCACCAATCGCGCTTTAAATCAGTCCGCAGAACAACGCGTTGTGTATCATGCAGCGTGGCGACAGGTGCTCACGCGGCGCGCGAGCGCAAATGCCATTGGCATAATGGCGGGCCGACGCTTCAATGAGCGCCGCGAATTAGAAGGGAGTTTAAACTTTTATCTTACGGGCAATGCCGATCGAGTGATTTTAGAAAGCAATCTTTGGCTCAATAGCTTTACCACCCAATCTGGGTCAGAAGAGCAATGGAGTTTGCCGGTTTTACCAGAGATGTTAATGCAGCCCCAAGAGGCTGCCGCCGAGACTGCACCACAATTGTACGTCAACCGGATCATTCCGTTTCGCCAAAATCGCGACATCCGTTCGGATGAGTTTCATTATCTAGACCATCCTGCTATGGGGATGTTGGTACAGATTAGCCCTTATACAGTGCCACCTCTACCCTTACCCCCACTGGAGCTGCAAGAGCCAGCCGCCAGCACTACTGCGCAGTAATACTGTCGTAGTGTTGCAAGGCTCGGCGAAGAAGGCCTATCGCCTCCTCCATCCCTTTGCTTAGCACTTTCTCGATCGCCTCCATCGTAATGAGTTCATCGGTGAGCCCCGCCGCCCAATTCACTGACAGCGCCAAACAGGCATAGGCGATTCCTAATTCGCGCGCCAATGCTGCCTCTGGCATGCCGGTCATCCCAATCATATCGCAGCCATCGCGCTGCAATCGTTGCACCTCAGCAGCACTCTCCAACCTTGGCCCCTGCGTGCAACCGTAGACCCCTTCAGGCCATACGGCTGTGTCACCTGCATTGTCGATCAACAAGGCTCTTAAGGATTCATCATAGGGCTGCGTGAAATCGATGTGCGTCACCGAGTCTAAGCCTTCGGCAAAGAATGTGTGCTCTCGGCCCCACGTATAGTCAATGATTTGTTTGGGCACCGCGAGTCGTCCGGGGCCGGTTTCGCTGTGAATCCCCCCTACGGCATTGACCCCTATTACGGCTTTGACGCCGACTTTCTGCAAGGCCCAGAGATTAGCGCGATAGTCGATTTTATGAGGAGGCACTTTGTGACCGCGACCGTGGCGCGGCAAAAAAGCGACTTGCTTGCCATCAAGAGTCCCTATTAATACCTGCACTGATTGCTGGCCAAAGGGAGTCGACACCTGTTGAATTTGTATATCATTGAGAAAGTGCGGTTCTGTTAAACCAGTACCACCAATTACAGCAATCATGCTCTTTTCCTTTGCGCATCTGTTATTCTTCGAATTATACCCCTTGCAGAACCTCCAATGTAGCTTATAGTCTGCGACATTGTGAGATTGGATTACCAACAGGAATGTGGATTTGAGCAGAACCCCCACCCAACAAGATCGCGGCCGAGTCATCACTATAAGCAGTGGTAAAGGCGGGGTCGGTAAAACGAACATCAGCGTCAATCTCGCCATCTCTTTGGCGAGCAAGGGTCGCAATGTTTGTGTCTTCGATGCAGATACTAGCCTTGCCAACGTCAACATCTTGCTGAACCTGACTCCCGAATACACATTGGAGCAGGTGTTAGATGGCTCCAAAACTATCGATGAAATTTTGCTAAAAGGCCCAGGTGGAATCTCAATCGTCCCTGCGGCCTCGGGCATCGCTGAGTTTGCAAGCCTCGATATCGCTCAACAAAAAATCCTTTTACAAGCACTGAGCACCCTCGAACAACGCTTTGACTATCTGATCATCGATACCGCCGCAGGGATTAGTGCTAATGTCACAACCTTTTTGCAGGCCACAGAGCACAATGTGTTGATTGTGACCCCCGAACCAACCTCACTCACAGATGCCTTTGCATTGATGAAGGTCATGCGGCAGAAACAATGTGAGAGTAAAGTCCATATCCTTACTAATATGGTAGATAATTACCTGAATAGTGTGGATATTTATAAGCGTCTATCGGGCGCCTCGGTGCGCTACCTCAACACCGATGTTGAATACTTAGGCTATGTGCCACGCGATGAACACCTGCGTCTTTCTGTGCAGAAACAAATCCCTGTCACTATTGGGTACCCGGGCTCACAGGCTAGCTATCGTTTTGCAGCACTGGCCGATAGTATCGAGAATATCTACCGTGCAGCCCCTACGCGCCGCTCCTTCAGCTTATTCTGGCGCAAGCTATTTCTCAATCGCCTTAAGAAATCCCCCGGCACGATCACAGCCCCCTTATCACAACAGGCATCGACTTCGGCATCCAAGGAGTCGGCTGATCATACGAAAACTGCACGCTTCCCGAAACTAGTCATCATGAAGTTGCAGCAGAATATGGTGCAGTTGGTTAAATCACGAACCCTATCAAGCAAGAGTATGAAAAACCTATTAGCCTCGCTACTGCGGCAAGTTGAGCGGTATTACCCGGAGATTAATTTAACGGATTTGCAAGCACCAAAGAATTCCAAACCCGCAGCGGATACCAAACATGTTGACCGCCCTAATTGAGGCTTATCAGAGCCGCTTGAAGAGTTATCATTATCTTGTCGATAAAGTAGAACGAGAGCTTGATGAAGCGACTGACCCAAACTTCGTACAATTTTGTGATTGTGAAAGCAAACGATTGCGCGATTTGATTCAATTGAATAAGCAGATAGTCGCCGACTTACACATATTGCAGGCAGAGCAAGAAAAAAACGCCCGCCTTTTGGCAGACAATAAAAAACCGGAAGCATAGTGGCGCTTCCGGCTCGAGGGGGTTCCAAGCGAGCCAACCAAGGCTTGGCGAGGAAAATCGATATACGCCTCTATTGTGCATTGACTGACCCTCGTGTCCAGAAATTGCCCCTGTAAAAGGGCAAAAATGCAATGCAAATCACAAAACTGACAGGGTAGAATGCGCCTTTGCCTATACAGGACCTTATTACGTGAGCTTTAAATACCGACTTTACCGCTTTCTTTGGGATCGCAAACTGGTTCCAGCGGGTCTTACTCGTTATGTTTACAAACGCCTGAGCAAACTTGGCAATGCGCCTGACTACCCTTTCATAAAAGATTTTTTTGGGCTGCAATATCACGGCAACCTCAATAATAATATCGACTTCAATATTTACTTCTATGGCGCCTTTGAAAAACCGCTGCTGTATTTTCTTCGCGACACAATGGCGCGGCTAAACGAAAACCCAGCCACGTTTGTCGATATTGGAGCCAATGTGGGCCAACACTCTCTTTTTATGTCAGCCCATGGCGCACAGGTTCATTCATTCGAGCCCTTCGACCGAGTGCGTAATCAGCTACAAAAACAAATCGCTGAGAATGCCATGAGCTCAATTACAGTTCACCCTCTAGGGCTGAGCAACGAAAATACACGCCTGCCGTTCTTTGCCCCTACTGGCAACAACGTCGGGATCGGCTCATTCGATGCGAGTACCGCGAGCAAAGGCAATGTCAGCATTGGCGAGCTAGAACTAGTCAAAGGCGATGACTACCTCGCAAGCCAGGCTATCGAGAAAATCGATATCGTAAAAATGGACGTCGAAGGGTTTGAGAAATTCGCCCTCGAAGGTTTGCAAAAAACGCTTCGCCAAACGCGCCCGATAATTGTCTGTGAGATCACCTACGGCCAAGAGTTGTCATTTGCATCGTTGTCAGACTTAGAGCAGGCATTGCCTGAACACTACAAACTCTTCACCTTTGACAAACGCAAAGCCGATGGCCGTAAAGACCGTCGCCGCGATGCCCAAAGCCGGCATAGCGGGGCCTACAAGATCATTGCACTAACGCAGTTTCAAACTACAGGACAAGACGATGTGATCGCCTGCCCCGTGGAGAAATGCGAATTATTGCCGATGCAAAATATAACCCAATAAATTTTACACCTTGATCTGATGCTCACCTGCATAGGTTTCTAAACGAGCATCAGCGATCACATCATATTGCTGTTCAATTATTGTCGAGACAAAAAACCAACTGGCCACCGTTTTCTCTGCACTGAGTTCTAACTCAAGCCAGCCCCGACCATTGGCTTTCATATATTTCAATTCAGGGCTTGCCACCAATGTCGCCGCCTGTACTTGTTCTTCAGTCAGCACGGGCATAAAGTTCTCAAAACCTGGAGAGGTTACACTCGGCGTCGCAAACTCTACAGCCACAGCATCGCCTGATTGATTCTGCAGGTCGAATGCCCATGAACTGTGGGTGTCACCTGCGAGCACAACGACATTATTGCCATGTGCTGTAATAGCATCAAACACACGCTCACGATTGCCCGGGTAACCGTCCCACGCATCCAAATTATAGGGAAGGCCTTGACGAGCTCTTTCACGCAAGGTTCCATAACGTCCGTTCACTATTGCTTCTCGGTGTTCGATTGGCAGCTCATTGTCGGTAAACAGTGGCACATTCAGTTTTCCCATCAACAATTGTTGCCCTAGCAACTGCCACTGCACGCCTGCCTCTTTAGAGCGACGCAACTCGTTTGTCAGCCATCGCTCTTGAGTCTCGCCCATAATACTGCGTCGATTGTCAGCGAGTTTACTGCGCAAAGTATCGATGCCCATGGCGTGGGTCAATTGTTCGTCTCGCCCTACCAGACGCGTATCCATCATGATTAACGATGCTAATTTACCGAAGTGGAAGCTGCGATAAATTATCGCGTCCTCTACACTACTTTGTTCACGTATCGGCAACCATTCGTGAAAGGCTTGTACCGCTGCATGGCGACGAAGATCAAAGTCTCCTTCTCCCTCATTATGATTCTGAGCGCCTGTTTTCCATGTATTGTTTGTTATTTCGTGATCATCCCACACACAAATAAAAGGGTGCGCCTGATGCACCGCTTGTAGATCCGCATCTGTTCGGTACAACCCATAACGCATGCGATAATCTTCTAATGTCACGATTTCATGCTCTGGCCGGACATCACGACCCTTGCCTTGCATTAACGGATTGGCATAACCACCCACTGCGTATTCATAAATATAATCGCCAAGATGCAACACCACATCGTAATCGCGTTGCGCGACTTCTTTATACACATTGAAATAGCCTTGCGGATAATTGGAACAAGACAATACTGCGATACTTAAAGCCTCAACCCCTTCTGCGGGCAAAGTGCGAGTACGACCAACAGGGCTATGCACGCCTTCGCAAATAAATCGATAATAATATTGCTCGTCTGGCACCAAACCCGTCGCATCGACTTTCACGGTGTAATCTCGATCTGGCCCAGTGCGCGCATCGCCTGCTGCCAGCAACTGCATAAAGTTTTCATCTTGTGCAATTTGCCATTGCAATTGCACTGCCTCACTGTGGCCACTGCCGGGTAGAACGCGCGTCCAAAGAATGACTCGATCTTGAAGAGGATCACCACTGGCCACGCCATGGGTAAAATGCGCAGCAGCGGCTGCCATAATTGGGTAGCCGCGTAATGCCAGCACCCCCAACCCTAAACCGGTGGCCCCTAAAAAACGTCTGCGTGGAAAATCGGGCGTGGACTTGGGCATAACAGAACTCCTTAAACTGACGAGAAAAGCAATATTGAAGTGCGCTCAGCCTAAGCGTTGTTAATGACAGCAATATGAAACACTCCCCCTTTAGATTGCCGTAAGCAAAATGGTGCGCAGTGACTACCGTGATTGCTCGTTATGCAGTATCCTCAAAGATATTCAAATTAATAAAGCGCCGCGCAGTAACACTGAGCGTTGCCCTAGCAGTTGCCAAAGAATAGGAGAGGCTTATGCAGTACGCACAGATCACCGGATGGGGAAAATGTGTACCCCCTGCTGTGCTCAGTAATGCCGATTTGGCTACTTTTATGGACACCTCGGATGAGTGGATTAGCTCACGCACTGGCATAAAAGAGCGCCGCATCTGCCACGTTAACTTCTCTGATATGGCGACCGTCGCCGCACAACACGCTCTAGCAGCCGCCAACTTAGATGCCTCCGAGATCGACCTAATTTTACTAGGCAGCTTAACCATGGATTCGCTGTGCCCGAATACCGCCTCAATCGTGCAGAACGCTATCGGCGCACATAATGCCGCCTCAATCGATATCAATTCTGCCTGCACGGGCTTTCTATATGGCCTGCATATCGCCAACAGCCTGATTCAAACTGGGGCCCATAAAAAAGTACTTGTCATTGGTGGGGAGTTTATTAGCCACTATATGAATTGGGCCCGCCGCGATGTCGCCGTATTATTCGGCGATGCCTGTGGCGCGGTGATTCTTGAGGCCACCAATGAAAAACTAGGCCTATTGGCCTCGCGTATTGGCTGTGAGATGGATACGACCTCTGCCATCCAAATTACCAATCTCGGCAGCGCCTATAGCCGATTGAGTGACGACTTTCTTTACCCAGACTGGAATTTTGAAGGCCAAGAAGTCTTCAAGCGCGCCGTCAAAGCGATGGCAAGCGCCTGCGAAGAGGTTTTGCAACAAGAAGGGCTAAGTATTGACGATGTCAACATCATGGTGCCCCACCAAGCCAATCAACGCATACTCGACGCATTAGCCAAACGCATTGGCATGCCGAGCGATAAGGTTATGGTGAATGTGCACAAATATGGCAATACCTCGGCCGGTACCATCCCTGTTGCACTGACCGAGGCTCTTGAACAGAGCCGCGTCAAACCCGGGGACTATGTGTTGATGGCCACTTTTGGAGCCGGTCTTACCTGGGGTGCAGGCCTTGTGAAATGGGGCGACCGAGTCAGCCCTGTCCACCAAAGCGATGCTGAGCTCCCCCCCTGCAAGCAGACAGGGCTTGAAATTTTGGCCCCTCATATTGAGCGCTACCGAGCCAAGGCTGCCGCATCGTAAAGCGCCTTGTCGCACTGCTTAAAAGTAAATAGCCATTGCAAAATTCCCCCCGAATGTTAAGCTGCCTCGCCAATTTTTGTCAGCAGATCAACACTTCGCCTTAAAATGATAAGTGTTGTGCGATGTTATTGGTAATTTGTCACTTTAATTAGGAGTGCCCTTGATCTGACGAGGCCTACTCTTGCGTAAAACCAGTGTTCACTTATCAGGAGTTGTTATGAAGAACCTCACCGTTGCCGCCTTATTAGTAGTTGCCGGCATCATTGTCACCGCCATCAGCACTTCTAGCTTAGAGATCCAAGGCCACCCTGATAATAATAAATGTATAGGCCAATGCTATGCCGATTACGTTGCCGCCAATGGCAATATCGTTGAACAAGAACGCCTACGTGCTGAAGCGGCAGCCTCTATGAGCCCTGCAGAATTAGGTAAAACTGCCTATGTTCCTTGCCAAGCATGTCACGGTGCATCCGGTGAAGGCGGCGTTGGTCCAGCGCTTGCTGGTCGTGATGCTGCATTTGTAGTGGATGCCCTTAACACCTATAAAACAAACGGCACACGTGGTGCCCAGAGCGCATTAATGTGGGGTGTTGCCGGCCCATTGAGCGAAACTGAGATCGATAATCTTGCCGCTTTTGTTGATACCTTGTAATCAACGCAAGTGCAAACCAAAAGGCCACCTTAACGCATTGTTAAAGTGGCCTTTTTTTATAGCTTCTCGCCCTACTTAGTCGGCACTACTATTAGCAACCGCCGCAACCTTCTGTCTTGCCAACAACCACTCGACCACTTCTTTACTAAAATTATCGCTGATCGCGGGTATATGTGAGCCTTCTGCAATTGTCCATAATTCCGACGACCCCCCTAGTTTACAATTGTCGGTAAAACGGCTTCTAGTGGTTTCTAAGCCTTCTAAATTGGCCTCTAGGTCGAGAGTGCCTACTATTTTTGCTGCGCCTGTACAGCCGTTGTAGACTGCCCAGCGCTGGACTGTTTCGACAGCGCCAGGGTAAACATTGCCACGGATATCACTGCCATCATAAGCAATTGTGCCGTCGGCCGTTCCATGGATCTGCAATACATGCACAGGGTTTTTCGGAGCGGGCATCGGATCGGTGGCCTCAGCGCCTGCCAGACTAGCGATACCCGCGATCACATCTGAATACTCATAGGCGGTGCGATAGGACATAAACCCGCCATTGGAATGCCCAATAAGATAGATACGCCGCGGGTCTACATTGTATTGGGACTGCACTGTCTTGATAATGTTCATCACATAATCGGCATCGTCTTGCTCGCTTTCGAAGAAATTACAACAAGCCTTTGACGCATTCCAAAAACGGTTATTCTCGCCGCCGGCCTCTTGTGTGCCATCGGGAGTGGCCAACAAATAACCATATGAATCGGCAAGCTCACTAAATTTCATATAGCCATCTTGACCTGAACCGCTGGATCCGTAGCCATGCAGCAGGACTATTAGCGGTGTAACTTTGGCGCTATCGTAGCTAGCAGGGACGACCAACGGCACCTCCCCTCGCCCTGCATCTATCTGCGTGCGGGTTTCGGCAAAGGACATTGCACTAACAAGTGTGCCCGCCAAAGTTAGTAATGAAAGCCATTTGGTGTGACGCATAGAGAACCCCTTTTCTATTGTTCAATTTTTTATTTCGAGCAAGCGCTCTTGTTACCACAAGCCCAGACGAGCAACAAGAACAAAACGTTAAAGTGTTGTTATCAGACTGTTATCGAATGGGCATATTTCGTAAGATGCCCAAGCAAATAACAATAATAGACAAGATATGGAGAAAGCCTTGCGTATTAAGCCCTTAGCTATTTTTGCAATTTCTAGCCTGTCCTTGGCAATACAGCACGCGGGCCTGGCGCAAGACTCTGCCGCGATCGAAGAAGTATTGGTCATCGGCAATACACCCGATGGAAATTCTCAGCAACCGTTAATCCATGTGCCTTTCGCCGTGCAAAGCGCATCCTACACAGATTTAGAGTCTTCACAGACTCTCGATCTTAGTGAGTACATGAATTCGCGTATGGGCAGTGTGAACATCAACTCGGCTCAGAACAATCCCCTACAGGCTGACCTACAGTACCGAGGTTTTACTGCCTCTCCCCTTCTTGGCCTACCCCAGGGACTATCGGTTTATCAAAATGGCGTGCGCATTAATGAGCCTCTAGGCGACGCCGTCAACTGGGATCTCATTGCCCAGTCAGCCATTTATCGCGTTGATCTTATGAGCGGCGCAAACCCGGTATTCGGTCTTAATACACTCGGCGGCGCGGTCGCGCTGCAAATGAAAAATGGCTTCAATCACACACAGCGTTCTGCCACCGCCAGCACCGGTTCTTGGGGACGCAACACTGTCTCGCTCGAAAGTGGTGCGAACAATGGGCAATGGGGATACTACACAAATTTGAGCGCATTCGAAGAGGATGGCTGGCGGGCACAGTCTCATTCGGAGGCTCTGAATTTTTATAGCACTGTTAATTGGCGCCCAGACTCACAGACCTCTTACGATGCAGTTTTGCAATTAGGAAAAAGTGATTTGATTGGCAATGGCGCCTTACCTGTCGGTTTAATGCAGATGCAACGTGACGCCGTCTTTACCGCGCCAGACATCACAGAAAACGATATGGCGATGCTAGCCCTCAATGCTCAATACAATTTGAGCGAACGCCTTGCTGTGAGTTTTAATCTTTACCAGCGAGAGAATACAACCGACTCCTTCAATGGCGATGGCTCCGAATTCGAGCGCTGCGAATTCTTCGGCGGACAGCTTGCCTTATTCGAAGAAAGCGATGACATTGAAGACGCTTTAGAAGAGCAACTGGGCATTGAACTTGATGCGATATGCGAAGGAGAGAATGCCAATATTTCAAACTTCGACGACCTAGAAGACACTATTGCGCAACGCGCCTTAATGGCGGGCATAGACCCAGAACAATTCGAACTCGAAAATATCTATGACGCACTTAGTGGCACCGGCATAATTGCGGATGCGGCAATCAATAATATCAGTCAACGCCAACAAAAAACTCGCGGCTTATCTGCCCAGATGCATTACGAAGCGCCAGTATTTAGTTTCGACAATCAATTTAATTCTGGCTTGGTGCTACAGCTTGGGGATTCTCATTTTAACTCTGTACTAGAGCTGGCAAACCTTGATCCTTTGACAAGAAGCACCAAGGGCTTAGGCACCGGAACTTTCTTCGATGACGCTGCCACCAATATTGATACTGTCACCGATACTTATAGCCTTTACTTTACTAACACGACGCAACTAACTGAGCACTTCGCGCTTACCTTGTCTGCTCGCTACAATTTAAGCGAAGTGACTTTGCGCGATAAGTCAGGCGAACGCCCAGAACTGAATGGCGACCATCGCTTTTCTCGCGTGAATCCAGCCATTGGTTTGAATTGGAACCCCACAGACTCTCTAACGGTTTACGGCTCCTATAGCGAGTCAAATCGAATTCCAACGCCCATCGAATTGGCCTGCAACGAAGGAGTGTTCGAACTGGCACAATCCTTTGCGCAGGCGCGCGGCGATGACCCCGACGATGTCGACTTCGAATGCCGCCTACCCAATGCTTTTTTGGCTGACCCACCCTTAGATGACGTCGTAACTAAAAGTATTGAAACTGGTGTTCGCGGTCAGTATCGCGGCATAAACTATCAACTCAGTCTGTTTCGCGCTGTGAATCAAGACGACATTTTGTTTCAAACAACGGGACGGGCAACAGGGCTGTTTGCAAATGTGGATAAAACTCGACGGCAAGGAATGGAATTATCTATGCACAAACGCTTCGAGAAATGGTTTGCTTACGCCTCTGCCTCACTTATAGAGGCAACGTTTGAGGATCAGTTCTTTGCCCTAAGCCCAAATCATCCAGAGGCCAATAGTGAAGGTGAGATTGCCATCTCACCAGGGGACCGGCTACCAGGAATTCCTGCGAAGATTTTCAAACTCGGCGGCGACTATTACTTCAATGAAAACATAAGCTTTGGCGCTGAGCTTGTCTACAACGGGCCGCAGTATTTACGCGGCGATGAAAGCAATGCTATGGCGAGAATCGACGGGGCGTCAATCGTAAATCTACGCTCTCACTATGGTTTAAATGAACGAGTCTCTTTCTTTGTTCGCATCTCAAATGTATTCGACACGGAGTATGAAAACTTTGGCTTGATCGGCGAAGACCCAAGCGAAGTGTTGCCACTGCTGAATAATAAAAACCCAATATTTTTAGGTGTAGGTTCACCCAGAGCCGCGTGGCTTGGAGCAAGTTTCAAACTATAAAAAGCCCTGTCGCAGACACGCAAGCTGCGACAGGGCTTGGCACATCCTTGTGCCGCTAGCCTCTAAAAATCAGAGCGTATAGAGGCAATTACTTCACGGGCATCATAGATGTCACCCGAGCGTTCATGCTCCCCCTGCCCCATTACCACTTCCATGCTGGCAACAAAATGCTCTCGCTGCGCTGGGAAATCCATTTCCGAGCGCGGGAACGCTGGCGAGGTTTGGGTAGTTGTGCATGCAATCAAGCCACAACGAGTTTGGGATGCAGTCCCTGTGCTTATCTGCACGGCAGCCCGAGCGGAGTTATCGTCTTCAAGGTGTGGGATTGCCGTACGATCGACCACTTCAAACCAATCATAGTTCTGCGCGACTGTCAGTTCGGCCGCTCTTAGAAGCGTATAGTCCTGAACAGTCTCTAACGGAGTGTCTGATCGTCCAGTAAAACTCACACGATAACGATCATTGCTCAACTGACTCTCGGTATACCCCACTTCTCCGACGTCAGAAGCCGGTGCGTAGGGCACTTCGCTGCTAGCACAAGCCGCAAGCAAGATGCTGCCTAACATGATGCCTCCGAAATGCCGTATTCCCTTTCGCATCTTTAAGTCACTTCTCATAACTGTTTTATGATTTTCCATGTCACTTTCTCCTTTTGATCATTGGTGATGGCGATTGCGCGCAAGCATTTGCAGTTGGTCAAAATCCATTTGCAGTACTGCGACGAATGATGACAAACGTCTACGCAGCGCGTAGTTGTTGATATTTCTAACCTCTTGGCGAAGAAAACTAACTTCCCGTTTGTTTCCCTCTACTAAGTAGTTGATTGCCTCTTCGGCCCCAGATTCTCGTATTTTACTTTTCGCAACCTCATTGGCCGTTAGTATTTCTTGCGGCACCACTGTGTTACCGTTGCCAATGTTTAATTCTGGGGCTGCATCAGTAGAGATCGCCTGCAATGTTTCAACGCGATGCCGTGCCAGTTTCCTCAACACGTTTTTCGCTTGCTGGTCAGATAACGCAACAGCTAGCTCCTCATACAGCAGTTGAGCTTGCTTACAGAGCAACCGCACAATACTTATCAGTCTAAGGTCTGAATTACTCATATTGATTTACTCTCATCTATCCCCACATTTGAATCGTAGAAAAATCACGACCCCCTATCAGGATTAATTACAAGAACTATGCCAACTCCTGCACCTCGCGATTACTGGGCTGTAGAGAGTACAACCACAAGAAATGTGACCTCATAGGGAAAGTCTTACAGAAATGCTTGTCAGAATTACATTAATTCACTACATTTCCTTTCCCGGAGCCTAGAACAGGAGATTCAAATGGCTCAAGCCAAGATTTTAACGTCGATACTCGATAACGACCTGCAAGCGACAATAAACTCGCTATCAGCATTCAACTCTTACCTACACATCACACCCCAGGCGAGCGAGCATTGGATCAATGCTATACAGGATCACTCTGTCGATGTGGCTTTGATCGAAACGGTGAATTTTGACGAGAAGGAGCTAGAAGCGCTTATCGCCTCCGATGCGACGTCCCGGCTAGAGATCATTTTAATCAGTGATGGGGAGCCGAACCCTTGTATCGACTTGGCGATGCAGAACGGTATTTCTTATCATATGCGCAGCCCTTTAGATGAAGACATCCTCGACGAACTGTTAGAGGATCTTCACTCTGAGATCAGCGAGCGCAACGCCCCTACCCAAGAAACTATAAGCAGTGAACTGGCCCAATACGGCTTGCTTATTGGCTCCTCTAAGGCCATGCGACAACTCTACCGAGTGGTGCGCAAATCAGCCCGTACTGATGCCAGCATCTTAATCATAGGCGAAAGCGGCACGGGTAAAGAGCTAGTCGCTAACACACTCCACTTAATGAGCGAGCGCGCTGACAAACCGTTTATCTCCTTGAATTGCGGCGCCATCAGCATGGAATTGGTCGAGAGCGAACTATTCGGCCATATAAAAGGCGCTTTTACTGGCGCTACCTCTAATCGCGCCGGCGTGTTCGAACAAGCCGAAGGTGGCACATTGTTCCTTGATGAAATCACTGAAATGCCCATGGAACATCAAGTAAAATTGCTGCGCGTGCTAGAGACTGGCGAATACAAACCGGTTGGCAGCGAAGACACACGCATCGCTGACGTGCGAATCGTCGCCGCAACTAATCGCGAGCCAACACAGGCTATCGAAGACGGTGTATTGCGAGAAGATCTCTATTTCCGCGTTGCCCACTTTCCTATTAAAGTGCCGCCACTGCGTGAGCGCGGCGATGATGTTGAAGGTCTAGCTATCCACTTTCTTGCCCACCGCAACGCAGAAGAGGACAGCTCAAAAGAAATTACTAAAGAAGCCCTAGAACGCATTCGCGGATATCACTGGCCAGGCAATGTGCGCGAATTACTGCACACAATCGAACGTGCCTATATTCTTGCTGACGACGTTGTTGGAGTTGAACACCTGATTTTGGAGGGCAGCCCAAGCGAAGTAGAACCCGAGTTAGGCAATGACTCTTTAGAGGAGATCGAAAAGAAAGTGATCTTACAGACCCTAGCCGAGTTCGATGGCAATAAGTCAGAAACTGCTGAAAAATTGGGAATAAGTGTCAAAACCCTCTATAACAAGCTTAAAAAATATGACGATATAGATTAGCAGGCAAAAAAAAGGGCATCTTTCGATGCCCTTTAGCGTTAGGTGCCTTAGCCTAACAATCACTATCTTCTGCATTAACTGCCTCACGTACATCTTCACACGCATCTTCGATCGCATTCCCTGCGTCATTGACTGCGTCGTCGATATTCTCGCCCATGCGCTCTGCAGGACCTTCGTTGCACGCTGCAAGCATAAGAGTTGAAAATAATACTACTGCTATCGACTGTAATTTCATGTCACTTCTCCTTAGTGGACCTATTGGTTAAATTAAATCTTTTGCTGCTTCCGTGCTATAACGGTGGAGTTTTGCCTCTGATTGCACCCGCAATAAGCGAGATTACGAATAGCACCAAGAACACAACAAACAAAATTTGTGCAATACCCGATGCAGCACCTGCAATGCCACCGAAGCCAAATAGTGCAGCAACAATTGCAATCACAAAAAACGTAAGCGCCCAACTCAACATAGCTCTATCCTCCATTAAAAATTCCTTTTGGTGTTCAGCTCCGAATCTTCACTTACTCCGTGTGAAGAACATGATTCTGAACTCTCGCTGTATACGTAGCGATAATCGTGCCAGTTTTCCATCACTTCGCTACAGCCCTTATGTCATTAGGCTTAGGAGTAATTCTATGCCTTTGTTTGCGAACGAACCGTGCTTGTATCACAAAGCAGAATTGAAATTTTTGCGCACGGATGCGTAGATTTTTCCGGTACTATTTACTTAAAGCCTCCTCTACACTGAGGCGGTGTCTATAACAGGGATTTTAAAATGAACAGTCTTACCCGTAGTTTTCTCCTTGGCCTTTCTATTTTGCTGCCAGTGGTGCTTTCAATACAGCTAATCATTTGGCTCTTTACTACCATGGAGTCATGGCTAAAGTCCCTTTGGATCCTTCTACTTTCTGAGTCTTTGTACTTCCCTGGTTTAGCCCTATTAAGTTTCATCGCAATTACCACGGCAATTGGCATTCTTTCTCGACAAAGTTATCTACGCCAAGTGATTAAACTGCCAGGGTTGACTATGGAGCGCATACCTGTGGTGCGCTACATCTATAGCACGATTAAAGATTTTCTCGATCTAATGGGTGGCAAGACTTTCTCAGACCAATCGGTTGTCTGGGTAAAACTACCGCAAATTGAGGGCAAACTTCTTGGCATCGTCACCAAGCAAGGCAGCGAGAAAGGTACGAAACTTTCAGACATGATCGACGAAGAAGAGGTCGCTGTGTATTTGCCGATGAGCTATCAAGCCGGTGGCTATATGCTAATTGTCTCGAGATCCCAAATTGAAAAAACCGACCTTACCCCTGGCGAAGCTCTGCATTTAATCATGAGTGCTGGATTAGGACAGAAGACACTTAACTAAACAAAAAAAGGATTATTGGCATGAAAAAAATCCTAATAAGTTTTGCTATTGTAGCCGTCTTGCTCATCGGTATGGGCGCAATACTTGGCGTTGGGCCGCGCTATATCATTGCAACACCCTCGGTGGCCACAGGCATCGGCGCCAAACTTTTATGCAGCGCCCGCTATGTTAGCCACTTTTCGGAACAGCAGGCCTTCGATGACCTCGTTCAGTACTCTCCCGTTTTGCAGCTTTTGCGCATCGAATACGACAATAGCAATAACAGTGTTCATACGTCCCTGTTCGGTCTGCGCTCAACAACAGCCCGTTACATCGAAGGCATCGGTTGCGCCAATCAGTACCCTAGTGAGCAGCGCACACAGCTCAAGGCACAAACCCTAGCGGGTAGTCAGGCAAACTGGCCAAGGGGAGAAACTGTCACTAATCTGAACAGCGATTTAATGGCATTGCTGCAAGCGCAGTTGAACAGCGACAATCACGAAGGCTTGAACACTCGCGCCTTACTCGTGGCTCAGCATGGCAGAATCGTAGCCGAGGCCTATGGGCAGGGTGCCGGACCTGACACTCCCTTGTTAGGTTGGTCGATGGCCAAGAGCTTAAGCTCCATTATGATAGGCAACTTGCACTATCGAGGCCTGATTGACCTTGATAGCTCTCCCCTTTTCCCGCAATGGGCAAACGACAACAGGAGAGACATTAAGTTGCGTCACTTATTGCAGATGAGTGACGGCTTAGACTTTTCGGAACAATACAATCCGGGCGATGATGCCACTGCTATGCTATTTACGCAGGCCTCAGCATCTGATTTTGTTCTGGCCAAGCCTCTTATTACCCCCCCTGGAAGCCGTTTTAACTACAGCTCTGGAACTGCAAATCTGCTTAGCCGATTACACTTCAATCATACTGGAGCGAGCCCACAGGCAAGCTATGATGATTTTGTAGAACATATTGCTAAGCCATTAGGTTTACACAATGCAATTTTCGAAACCGATGCCAGCGGTGTGTTCGTAGGCAGCTCTTATCTGTACGCCTCTGCACGGGATTGGGCACGAATCGGGCAGTTAATGCTCGATGGGGGTGTCATTAACCGCCAGCGAATTGTCAGCTCACAGTGGGTTAGAGAATCGACACAAGCCAATCAATCTGAGAACGATAGAGCCTATGGATACCAGTGGTGGCTCAATCGCGGCAACAAGCAGTTACGCTGGCCAGACCTGCCAGAGGACAGTTACGCCGCGCAAGGTAATAGACAGCAGAATATGATGATTATCCCAACAATGGATATAGTGATTGTAAGACTAGGTTGGACTTCGGGGCGCTACCCAGTAAACGAGAAGTTTGCGCAAATAGTAGCGGCGATGGAATAACAAGCTTGGATCAGATAAATGGCGGGAGTATCAGGATTCGAACCTGAGACCCACGGCTTAGAAGGCCGTTGCTCTATCCAGCTGAGCTATACCCCCGGGGAAAGGTCCGAACACGACAAATACAGGGCTTGTCAGTGAGTTAGGAAATGGGGTGACCGATGGGGCTCGAACCCACGACAACCGGAGTCACAGTCCGGGGCTCTACCAACTGAGCTACGATCACCATTGAACTTTTCAAAAAGAGTTGGTCGGGGTAGAGAGATTCGAACTCCCGACATCCTGCTCCCAAAGCAGGCGCGCTACCAGACTGCGCTATACCCCGATTTCCCTGCACCGTAATGCAGGGTCGGCATAATACTCAGGGTGCCTTTATCAGTCAATCACTGAGTGTAATTTTTTAGTAAATTTCATCGTTCAATGCGCCATGTACTGCCATCGGCAGAATCTTCGACAACAACTTTAAGCTCTGCGAGCTTATCGCGGATCTGGTCAGCCTTCGCCCAATCTTTATTTTCTCGCGCTTCGCGCCGCTGTACGATCAAGGAATCAATCAAAGCTGCATCGACTTCTGAGTCGTCACTGCCCTGTAAAAACTGCTCGGGAGAGCCTTGCAACAGCCCTAGAACTCCGCCAAGCTTGATCAATAAGCGGCCTAACTGCGTTGCACACTCAAGATCTTCCTCACGCTTGCGGTTGATCTCACGAGCAAGATCAAACAGCACGCCTAAAGCCACAGGGGTATTGAAGTCGTCATCCATTGCAGCATTGAAGGCTTTCTCAAAACGACTATTGACTAGATCTGGCGCTGCCTCGACCTGCAGACCGCGTAAAGACGTGTAGAAACGCTCCAACGCAGACTGCGCTTGATGCAGGCCTTGCTCTGAGTAATTAATCGGACTGCGATATTGGCTAGAAATCAGCAGATAACGAATAATCTCGCCACTGTATTTTTGCAGCACATCACGCACAGTAAAGAAATTGCCCAAAGACTTGGACATTTTCTCATTGTCGACACGCACAGAGCCATTATGTAGCCAATACTTAGCAAATTTCTTGCCCGTTGCGGCCTCAGATTGGGCGAGCTCGTTTTCGTGGTGGGGAAACTCTAAATCCGTACCCCCACCATGAATATCAAAGGAATCGCCCAAGCAGCAGGTAGACATCGCTGAACATTCAATATGCCAACCAGGCCGACCATAGCCCCAAGGGGAGTCCCAACCTACTTCGCCATCGGCGGCCGCTTTCCACAGTGCAAAGTCTCTTGGGTCGCGCTTTAACTCCCCTATTCCTATTCGAGCACCGGCTAACAACTCCTCTGGGTTCTTATTAGATAATTGCCCATAGTTCGCAAACTGTGACACTGAGTAGTAAACGTCTCCACTTGCCACTTTATAGGCATAGTCGTCACGCTCCAGGCGCTGAATGAGTTCGATAATCTCATCGATGTGTGCCGTGGCACGCGGCTCCATGTCGGGACGCTGCACGTACAATGCCGCCTCGTCTTCATGAGATGCCTTAATAAAGCGCTCGGTTAGGTCCGAGTACAATTCACCGTTGGCGTTCGCGCGATTGAGAATCTTGTCGTCAATATCAGTGATATTGCGCACATAGGTGACATCGAAACCACTGTGGCGCAAATAGCGCGAGATCACATCGAATGCGACAAACATACGGGCGTGGCCGATATGACAGTAGTCATACGTGGTCACTCCACACACATACATTTTAACTTTGCCCTGCTCTAAAGGAACAAAGGGCTCTTTTTTACGTGTTAGCGTGTTGTATACCTGTAGCACTGTTTCACTCAACCTGATATTTTTGCCCATGAATCTCGTAGAGTCACGGTGCGATTAAAGACAATTTTCTCTGCAGTAGAATCATGACGATCAACGCAGAAATACCCTTCGCGTTCAAACTGGAAGCTCGCCTCTGCTGCCGCTGTTTTAAGGCTTGGCTCTGCTTTACAACCAGTTAAAACGAGCAATGAGTCTGGGTTCAAACACTCTTTGTAGTCGGCAATCGATTTATCGTCTGGGTTTTCTTTATTGAACAGACGATCGTAAATGCGCACTTCCACATCCAGTGCCGACTCTGCTGGCACCCAGTGAATAACCCCTTTTACTTTTCGCCCGACTGGGTTTACCCCTAGGGTTTCAGGATCATAGCTACAAAGCAGCTCGACCACTTCACCCTCTGCGTTTTTGATTACCTCATCGCAGCGTATCACATAGCCACCACGCAGACGCACCTCAACACCCGGGCTTAAACGCTTGTATTTAGGCGGTGGGATTTCTTCAAAATCATTGGCGTCAATGTAAAGCGTTTTCGCAAAAGCGATTTCGCGGGTTCCCATCTCTTCATTCTTTGGATGACACGGCAACACTAAGGTTTGTGTTTCATTTTCAGGGTAATTGCTCAAAGTCACTTTCAAAGGACGCAGCACGCACATCGCTCGTGGCGCATTACTGTCCAAATCTTCACGAATACTGTGCTCGAGCATCCCCACATCGACTGTTCCCGAACTACGGGCAACGCCTGCTCGTTCGCAAAAGTTGCGAATCGACTCTGGCGTAAAGCCACGGCGACGCAAACCAGACAATGTCGGCATACGCGGATCGTCCCAACCATTAACGTAATTCTCTGTCACTAGCTCTTTGAGCTTGCGCTTGCTCATCACCGTATAGTTGATATTCAAGCGGGCAAATTCGATCTGCCTTGGCAGCACATAGTCATCTGCCGCGCAGCTGTTATCGCTGGCCGCGGTCAAAGACTTAATATCGAGAGTCTGCAAAATCCAGTCATACAACGGACGATGATCTTCGAACTCCAATGTGCACAATGAATGGGTCACACATTCCATCGCATCAGAAATACAATGGGCGTAATCGTACATTGGGTAAATTGGCCATTTTGACCCCGTCTGATGGTGCTCAACATGCCGAATCCGATACAAAACAGGGTCGCGCATATTGATGTTCGGCGATGCCATGTCTATCTTCGCCCGTAGACTATGGGTGCCGTCAGGGAAATCCCCAGCACGCATCTGTGCGAATAAGCCAAGATTTTCCTCAACACTGCGCTCTCGATAAGGGCTATCTATACCAGGGCTTGTTAACGTGCCGCGATACTCCCGCGCCTGCTCTGGGGAAAGACTGCACACATAGGCTTTGCCTTTCTCAATGAGCTGTACCGCGAAATCGTGCAAGGCATCGAAATAACTAGAGGTGTAGCGGATATCCCCGCTCCACTGAAAACCAAGCCAGCGAATATCGTCGGAAATGGCATTGACAAATTCCTGACTCTCTTTCTCAGGATTGGTGTCATCGAAGCGTAAATTGCACTGACCACCATAGCTGTCAGCAACGCCAAAGTTGAGACAAATAGATTTCGCATGCCCAATATGCAGGAAACCGTTAGGCTCCGGGGGAAAGCGTGTTTGGACACGCCCATTGTGCTTGCCGCTTTGCAAATCTTGCTCAATAATGTGGCGAATAAAATTTGATGCGGGGCCAGTGGCGTCGTTTGGTTTGGAATCGTCTGAAGCGCTCATATCGTTGTTTTCTGCTTTCTCACAAGTGACAAAGGACGTATTATAACCGTTCCACGTGTTTCTCATAAGTGGCCAATGCCGCTTTATACTGAAGGTTGTACGCAATGATTGTCTTTAAAACGAATTATGGTGATATCACAGTCGAGTTAGATTTCGAAAAAGCGCCCGAATCCTCGGCTAATTTTCTCGAATACGCTAAGAATGGCTTTTACAACAACACCATATTTCATCGGGTTATCGATAACTTCATGATCCAAGGCGGTGGCTTTGAATCAGGCATGACTCAGAAGCCCAATGGCAAGCCTATCCCCAATGAGGCCGATAATGGCCTAACTAACGATGCAGGGACTTTGGCCATGGCCAGAACATCCGATCCGCATTCGGCCACCTCACAGTTCTTCATCAATGTGAGCGATAACACTTTCTTGAATCACAAGAACAAGACAGCCCAAGGCTGGGGCTATGCCGTATTTGGCAAGGTCAGTGCAGGCATGGACGTTGTGAATAAGATCAAGCAGTGTAAGACGACTTCGAAGTCTGGCCACCAAGATGTCCCTGTCGATGAAATCATCATTACCGACACGACTGTCACGATGCCAGAGCAGGCGACAACAGACACCACAGAAAAATAATAACGGCTGCACCATGTCCAATGTAGGGAAGACGCTATTTATTTCAGATTTGCATTTAGACGCTGACAACGAGGCGATCACCAAATGCTTTCTGAATTACGTTGCCGGCGCACACGGCTGCGACGCACTTTATATCTTAGGAGATTTCTTCGAGGTTTGGGTGGGTGACGACGATCGTAGCATTCTAACAGACACTGTCGCCAACGCCCTCAGCTCGCTCGCGGCCAGTGGTTCAAAAATCTACATTATGCATGGCAACCGAGACTTCTTACTCGGTGCGTCCTACGCGCAGCATTGTAGTGCGCAGCTCATCGAAGACCCTACCGTTATCGAGTGTCATGGCCAAAAACTAGCCCTTATGCATGGTGATAGTCTGTGCACACGTGATATTGAATACATGAAGTTCCGCAAGATGGTACGTTCAGAGCGCTGGCAGAATGAGTTCTTGGAACGCTCCCTCGTCGAGCGACACATGATTGCCCAGCAAACCCGTCAGCAAAGCAAAGAACAAAGTAGCCACAAAGCCTCTGATATTATGGATGTCACGCCGCAAGAGGTGCTCGATCTTCTGCACCGCGAACAAGTGAATATCCTCATACATGGCCACACGCACCGCCCTTCTGTTCATAAGATGCGCCTACAAGAGCCTATTAATGGCAGAGATGAGGCGATCAGAATCGTCCTAGGCAGCTGGGATTGTAAGGGGTGGGCTCTGGAGTTCAGCAGCACAGGCTACGAGCTGAAGCATTTTCCTCACTAAGATTGCCCACTAAGAATAGCTGTCCATCTGCGCGTAATAGCGCTCAAAATGCGCGCCGCATAAGGTCAACAATTCTTTGTCGATTATATTGGCCAGCTCTTGCACGCCGATATGAGCGTAGGAGGCCTTAACACTGACCCCAAAATCCGCTAACCGCAGCCGATCCAGAGGCGCTTTTTGCAACAAGGTGTTGATCCAACAATAAGGAGATAAGGCTTCATTAAACGGAAGCTTGTGCGCTTTCATGCGCTGCTTTAGCGCATCCTGGGAATCAATATGGAACTTGTCTCCCATGATCTGCTCCGTCAACACTTCGATACGCCGCAAAACCGATTCTTTTTCTTCATCGTTATAAGCATTCCATTGAATGACCTCGAATGCATACCGTTTGCACCCTCTGCAAATACTGTCACCAACCGATGTCGTAGAACACACACCGATACACGGCGTTCGAGTAAGACCGCTCTTCAATTTTTCAACCTGTCATGTATTTAAGGAATTTCATGGCTTGATTGCAGCAAGCTCGCACTATGGAAACTGGAGTTTTTGCAGCAATTCGCCTATAATAAGCCTCCAATTTTAACAGCTAATCGAATCCTTGGTGGAATTTTCATAGGCGTAATACGCCTATATTTGTCTACCTGCGAAATCGACCTGCGAATTGTCACAACTCACACCTACAATGTGCAGCTTGTCTTTTCTGTGCTGTCACTCTCTGCCTTATAGTCAATCGACGAGGGGAATACTGTGTTAGAAGCTTACCGTAAACATGTGGCCGAACGCGCTGAACAAGGCATCGTTCCTAAGCCGTTGGACGCAGAACAAGTTGCTGCGTTAGTTGAATTATTAAAAAACCCACCAAAAGGCGAAGAGGAGTTCATTCTCGATCTCATCTCTAACCGCGTCCCTGCCGGTGTTGACGAAGCAGCCTACGTAAAAGCAGGTTTTCTCTCTGCGCTTGCCAAAGGCGAAGCAAGCTCTCCTGTAATCGATAAAGTCTCAGCCATCAAATTGCTTGGCTCTATGCTTGGCGGTTATAACATCAACACTTTGGTCGGCCTGCTCGATAACGACGAATTAGCCCCACTGGCTGTAGAAGAGTTATCCCACACGTTGCTAATGTTTGATGCCTTTCACGATGTGGAAGAGCGCGCAAAAGCAGGCAACGAGCACGCTAAGACCTTGTTGAAATCATGGGCTGAGGCCGAGTGGTTTACCAATAAGCCTGAACTACCAAAAGTAATGACCGTCACTGTCTATAAAGTGCCTGGTGAGACAAATACAGATGATCTCTCCCCCGCTCAAGACGCATGGTCACGTCCTGACATCCCTTTGCATGCACTTGCCATGTACAAGATGGAGCGTGAAGGCGTCACCAATGCCGCAGAGCAAATCGCCGAACTGAAAACCAAAGGTCACCCGGTGGCACTAGTGGGCGACGTGATGGGCACAGGTTCTTCACGTAAGTCAGCCACTAACTCTGTTCTTTGGAACATTGGCAATGACATTCCTTACATCCCTAATAAGCGCGATGGCGGTGTGTGTATCGGCGGTAAGATCGCTCCTATCTTCTTCAACACGATGGAAGATGCCGGCGCTTTCCCAATCGAATGCGACGTTGACTCACTCAACACTGGCGATGTTATCGACATTTACCCTTATGAAGGCAAAATCACAGCCCATGGCACTGACGAGGTCATCAGTACGTTTGAACTGAAAACTGAAGTCCTTCTAGACGAAGTGCGTGCCGGCGGTCGAATTCCGCTGATCATTGGCCGTGGCTTAACTGATAAAGCACGTACAGCCCTAGGCCTAGAGCCTTCGAAAGTATTCCGTCTGCCCTTCAACCCAGAGTCCTCTACGAAGGGCTACACACTGGCGCAGAAGATGGTCGGCAAGGCATGCGGCGTCGCTGGCGTTCGCGCTGGCAGCTATTGCGAACCAAAAATGACAACTGTTGGTTCACAAGACACAACAGGCCCAATGACCCGCGACGAGCTTAAAGATCTCGCCTGTCTTGGCTTTTCAGCCGATTTGGTCATGCAGTCTTTCTGTCACACGGCCGCTTATCCAAAGCCTGTTGATATCGAAACACAGCATACATTGCCTGATTTCATTCAGACCCGTGGCGGCGTTGCATTGCGCCCAGGCGACGGCATCATCCACTCATGGCTCAACCGCATGCTATTGCCTGATACAGTGGGCACAGGCGGTGATTCACACACCCGTTTCCCAATCGGCATCTCCTTCCCTGCCGGTTCAGGCCTAGTTGCCTTCGCAGCGGCAACAGGCGTTATTCCTTTGGATATGCCCGAGTCAGTTTTGGTTCGATTCAAAGGTGAGATGCAGCCTGGCATCACGCTACGGGATCTCGTTAACGCGATCCCTTACGCAGCACTGCAATCTGGCGATCTGACCGTTGAGAAAAAGGGTAAGAAGAACATCTTCTCTGGCCGCATTCTTGAGATCGAAGGTTTACCAGATCTTAAAGTTGAGCAAGCCTTCGAACTATCGGACGCATCAGCAGAACGTTCTGCTGGCGGCTGCACGATTCGCCTGAACAAAGAGCCAATCATTGAGTACTTCAAATCCAACATCACCCTTCTACGTTGGATGATTAGCGAAGGCTATGGCGACCCACGTACGCTAGAGCGTCGTGCTAAAGCAATGGAAGAATGGTTGGAAAACCCTGAACTTCTTGAGCCAGATGCGGATGCCGAGTACTACAAGATCATCGAGATCGATCTTAATGAGATCAAAGAGCCGCTACTGGCATGCCCGAATGATCCAGACGACGTTAAACCTTTGTCAGAAGTTCAAGGCACTAAGATTGATGAAGTCTTCATCGGCTCATGCATGACCAATATTGGTCACTTCCGTGCAGCAAGTGAAGTCTTGAAGCAAGTCAAAGGTGGCATACCAACGCGTCTATGGGTATCTCCTCCTACTAAGATGGATCAACACCAGCTAATCGAAGAAGGTGTTTATAGTGTATTCGGAGTCTCTGGTGCCCGCACCGAGATGCCAGGTTGTTCGCTATGCATGGGTAACCAAGCACGAGTTGCGCCTAAATCGACAGTCGTGTCGACATCGACACGTAACTTCCCTAACCGTTTAGGTGAAGGCGCATTCGTCTACTTGGCCTCTTCAGAGCTTGCCGCTGTCGCTTCTGTATTGGGCAAAATCCCAACGATGGAAGAGTATATGGTCTATATGAAGAACGTTGACACCATGTCTAGCGAAATCTACCGTTACTTGAACTTCAACGAGATCAAGTCATACATGGAAGCCGCCGAAAATGCTAAAAACATTCCTCTAGTGAATGTCCGTGATGTTGCTTAAGCAATAATCGCGAAACGAAAAAGGCCAAGCAATGCTTGGCCTTTTTTTTGAATCAACTTTTACTGTGTTGGCGTTTATTGCAAACTCTTCGCCACCACCTCGTAAACATCTTTAGAAAGCGATTTCTCATCAGCAATTCTTTGCAACTGCTTGCGCATTAACTGCTGCCGCGTGGCATCGTATTTCTTCCAGCGAGTCAAAGGTGTCAGCAATCGCGAAGCGATCTGTGGATTGAGCGCATTAAGTTGCAGAATGCGATCAGCCAAGAACTCATAACCGGCACCAGTGATCTCATGAAAATGCACAGGGTTTTGACCACAGAAGGCACCGATTAACGCGCGCACTTTATTGGGGTTTTTTATCGAGAAAGCTTCGTGTTGCATCAAAGTTTGTACTCTATCCAAAGCGCCAGGCAGACTCGAAGCCGCCTGAATCCCAAACCACTGATCCACAACCAACGCTTCATGCTGCCACTTCTCGTAGAAGTGCTGCAACGCCTGCTCACGCATTAATTCAGCCTCAACGTGTGAGCTGTTCACGAGTAAACGCAGTGCTGCAGCAACATCAGTCATATTGTCGGCGTTATCAAACTGTTCTTTGCAAACCTGCAAATAATGCGCATTGCTAGTACGCAATAAATACCCAAGACAGGTGTTTTTCAAAGCACGTCTGGCAATGCCTTCTGCGTCAGCGCGATACGGTTGCACACCAGAATTAATCTCAAATAGGATTGCCCACTTGGCGGCCAAGGTGTTGGCAATTGCATCGGAAACGAACTCACGCACCGCATGAATACCGGCTACGTCTACCTCTTCAGCGAGCTCACTGAGGTAGGCCTCAGAGGGCAATGTTAGTAATTGCGCCACCATCTCTTTGTCTTGCTCTAAGTTTTGACGCGATTTATCAATGCTTAGTTGCAAAATAGCATCGAATGCCGAGATCACTCGTTGATCAAGCACCATTGCCCGGCCTGCCTGATAATCCAGTAACAGTTCTGACATGACCTCCACGCTTAGTTGCTGCGCGCTGTTCCAGCGATTAAATCCATCGCTATCATGGGTCATTAAAAACAATAACTCGTCACGGGAGTAATCAAATTTCATTTTGACAGGTGCGGAGAACCCACGCAGTAATGACGGGATCGGTTTAGATTGCACATTAGTAAATACAAAATCTTGCGTTTTTTCCGTCACACTTAAAACACGCTCTGCACTCTTTGCAGTCTCATCACCTGCTAATTGGAGTGTTACTGCTTGCCCAGTCTGATCAAGAAGCCCCATGCGTAGTGGAATATGAAACGGAAGCTTTTCAGCTTGTCCGGGGGTTGGCGGGCAATGTTGTTTAACGTGAAGGGTATAAGTCTTATTCGCTTCATCATAAGTGTCGCTGATCTGCAAATGCGGAGTGCCCGCTTGCGAATACCAATTTCTGAACAACGTGAGGTCTACACCGCTTGCATCTTCCATGGCTTTCACGAAGTCTTCGGTTGTCACCGCTTGCCCGTCGTGACGCTCAAAGTATAAATCACTGCCTGCTCTGAACGCCTCATCGCCAATCAACTCTTTGATCATGCGCACTACCTCGGCGCCTTTCTCATAAATCGTTAGCGTATAGAAGTTCGATATCTCCATATAGGAGTCAGGTCGCACAGAGTGAGCCATTGGGCCAGCATCTTCGGCGAACTGCGCTGTGCGCAAGAACGTCACATCATCGATGCGTTTAACGGTACGTGAGCCCATGTCGGATGAAAATTCTGAGTCACGAAAAACTGTAAAGCCTTCTTTTAAACTTAGTTGAAACCAATCTCTACAGGTAACGCGATTACCAGACCAGTTGTGGAAATACTCATGGGCAACGACTGCCTCTACTCGTTGAAACGCCTTATCAGTGGTAGTTGCAGGATTGGCCAGTACACAAGAAGTATTAAAGATATTGAGGCCTTTATTCTCCATGGCGCCCATATTGAAATCATCGACAGCCACTATCATAAAGATGTCGAGATCGTACTCACGACCAAACACTTTTTCATCCCATGCCATCGAGTTTTTTAACGAAGTCATGGCATGATCACACTTGTCTTGATCTTTTTCTTCTACAAAGATTTGCAAGGTAATCTCACGATCGCTGCAGGTGGTGAATGAATCTTCAACACACACCAAGTCTCCGGCCACGAGCGCAAACAGATAACAGGGCTTACGGAAAGGATCTTCCCATTGCACCCAATGACGCCCACCCTCTTCCTTACCCTTCGCTATAGCGTTGCCGTTGGACAACAGAATCGGGTAGCGTGACTCTTCGGCAACCACTGTTGTCGTGAACTTTGACATAACATCGGGGCGGTCAAGGTAATAAGTAATCTTACGAAACCCTTCTGCCTCACATTGCGTGCAGAACATTTTCTTTGATTTATACAAACCTTCAAGGCTTGTGTTTTCTTGTGGCTTAATCTTTGTGACACACTCAAACACAAAGCTACTGCCGTTTTCATCTACTGACGGCGGCAGTTGATGGATTGTCAGCGTTTCATCCCCGACACTGTATTCATCCGCCGCTAACGGCCGACCATCGATGGATACGCTGACACATTCCATGTCTTGCCCATCTAAGACCAAAGGTGCATTGCGATGCTCAGCATGGGCTGGGTTGCGGCGCATCACCAATTGCGAGCTGACTTGCGTGCTCGTTTCGCCAAGCTCAAAACGCAAATTGGTTTCATCAATTAGAAATGCCGGTGCCTGATAGTCTTGCAAATAGATTGTCTTGGGTTGTCCGTCGCGATTCATAGAGGTCACTGTACCTAGTAAATTTAGCGCGTGAATAGTTCGAGGTTATAGCCCGCAAAGCGGCGCATATTAATGACCCCGGTGTCGAATATTAAATACTGTCCTTTGATTCCCATCAACGTGCCTTCTACCAATGGGTCTTTATCAAAATTAAAGGAGGTAATTTTTTCAGGGTAGCTCAGCACAGGATATTCGATCTGTACCGGCTCGATGCCATTTAGAATACTGATGGCGTGAAAACCAAAACGTTGCACTAAATCATCGATATCTTTTTGGCATTCCCCAATCAAGCGGTCACGCTCGGCATGTAGGTCAGTGTGATGATCACTGCCTTTTAGCATGTCACGCCAATTAGTTTTATCGGCAACGTGCTGCTTGAATAACACCTCAAGGCTACCCGATTGCAAACGAGTGCGCACGCGCGCTATCGCTAAGGCTTGCACCGCTCCTTGGTCTACCCACCGCGTCGGAATCTGCGTAGCACGAGTAATGCCCACCTTCACGCCTGAGGAGTTAGCAAGATAGATAATATGATCTTGCATGCAGAATTTTTCGCCCCACTGCGGCTCTCGGCATGTGCCTAAATCGAAATGGCAGCGCTCAGGATGAATAATGCAAGAGTCGCATTGCGCCAGTGATTGAAAGCAAGGGTAGCAATAGCCTTGGTTAAAACTCTTATTGGTATTACGCCCGCAATTGACGCAGTTGATTTGCCCGCTGAACTTCAATGACAATGGATTCCCCAGCAAAGGGTTCATCGCTACGAATGTGTCGCCGATGGGAAGTTCATATGAGACCGGCGCTTCTAAACGCGATTTCATTTTGCGGATTGCTCCGTGTGCGATTGCCTTCACGCCTTCGTCCTTTCTATATTTAGTGAGTGTTATGCTTGCTTGGATTTATCCAAGTGATTGGCGCTGGCTCAGGGCTCGCACACGCCTGCCCTTCTTCATGATGATGCGCAGGCCCTTTGTTATCTTTTAAACCACTGGTGTCGATATACCCGACCCGGTCTTCTTCTTTGAGATGGCGAGCTTCGTAGGCGATGATCGCCTGCAAACTGTGCTCGACTTGCGCGGGGCTCAATTTATCACCATTGGCCCAGCGGCCCGTCTCAACAGCCGTCTTTAGATTTTCGTGAATCTCAGGCGTTATGCTTGCCACCAAGGCTTCTAATGAGTCTGCTTTTTCGGTCATAGATCTATTCCAATGCTTTGCGCCACTTCGCTAATCAACGGCGCGTAATTTTACTGAATCCTGCTGTCACAATGCCGGCCACCATTCCTGCAAACAAGCCACCGGCATGCGCCGCACTCGCGATCCAGGATGAAGCCAATATTTCCATCAACACTAGCGCTGCCAATAAGACACCAATCATCGCAGCGGGCAATCGTAAGCGCCCATAAGGCATGATCACCTGCCACATCCAAATATAGCCTAAAAGGCCATAAACCACGCCAGACAAACCACCAAAATTAGGCGTCAAGGTCCATAAAAACTGTGTCGCATTTGAGAAGAATGCGATAAACAACACCAACGCGAAATAAAGAATACTAGACTGCGCACTCTCAATCATTCGGCCAAATTGCCAAATCCACAAGGTGTTAAACACTAAATGAATAGCGCCAAAATGTAGCAGTGCTGGGGTCAGCGTGCGCAGCAAAGTTTCGGTGCTGTTGATTTGCCCGATCATCTCGAACAAGCCGGAGATGCCCCCTTGCGTTATAGGGAAATTAGGAAAGAAGAACCCTTGCACTGGGTTCAGGTCTGCCCCTAGCTGACTCACGAGCGCGACAATAAACGCCGCTAAAATTAGCAGCACCGTGACAGGGGCAAGTAGAAAAGCGTTCGCAACGCCTTTCAGGCTTTGTGTAACAGAGAAATAACTGCGCAAGTTATTTGTGCTTTGCGACTCTGGCTCATGCAAAAGCCCTTGGGCCCGCAAGTCTTGCCATTGTTTAACGGCAGAGGCGACTTTCTCAGCATCCTCTTGATTCTCCACCCAAATCACTTGCGCACCGGACTCCTCGTTCACACGAAAATGAATGCCATGCTGGGCTATTGCATTGAGCAATGCACGCAAATCTAACCCTGCATCTAATTGTGCCGCTCTAATCATCCTCTCGCCCTAAACGATTGCCCCACCCAAGTTTGCTGCGACATGTTTGATAATAGTTATGATCCAATGGATGAATAAGACGCAGCGCACCTGGTTTTTTGCGAACAATCAATTCATCGTTCGGATTAGCCGCAAACCCTGGAGTGCCATCACAGCTAACCTGCGGAATGATCGAGCGCTGCTCACCAATTAACACACGGATTGTGCTGTCAGCATCAATAACCAAAGGGCGACTACTTAATGAATGTGGGTACATAGGCACTAAAACAAGGGCATTTAGACTTGGGTGCATGATTGGGCCCCCAGCCGAGAGTGAATACGCAGTAGAGCCAGTGGGGGTCGCAACGATCAACCCATCGGATTGCTGGCTGTGCACGAACTGCTCATTGATGAACAGCTCAAATTCGAGCATGCGTGCCGATGTCCCTGGGTGCAGGACAACGTCATTCAATGCACTTCCGCCGTGGATTTTTTCTCCATCGCGGCGCAATTCACACTCCATTAGAAAACGGGTCTCTTCTGTGAATTTGCCGTTGAGGATCTGCCCCAGTTGCTCTTCGATTTCATCAGGCAATATGTCAGTCAAAAAGCCTAAACGACCACGGTTAACGCCGAGCACAGGCACCCCTTGTGCGGCCAGCATTGGGGCTACTCCGAGCATACTGCCATCGCCCCCCACCACTATGACTAAGTCACATTGCGCTGCAAGCCGCTCAGAGTCCATTAACTCAAACCGCCCACCTTTGAGTAGATTGCCACTTAGAGCATCGACAACAACGGTCAAACCTAAGGATTGCAGCACGTCGCCAATGCTGCGCAAGGAATCCACGACACCTGAATGACCGGGACGGCCGACAAGACCAATCCGTTTGAATGCGTACATATTGAGTCTCAGAATACTGAATTTATAGGACTACACGCCCTTCCTGGGCCGCATTTAACAATGCAGCGCGCAGTATAGCAGACCGTGTGCAGGAAATTTTAGCGAGTAATGTCTAAGGTGAGGGGCTGGGCAGTGTAGATCACATCACCGCTAGCACTAACGCTATAGGCGATAAAGATTTGCAGACGACGATCGATGTATTCTTCACCCAAGCTTGCAGCATTAATGACTTGCAGGTATTCCACGGGAGCTAAAGTGCTGCCATCTCGGTAGGGGCTTAAACCAGCAAAACTGCCATCCCAATCGCTGATCTGACCATGTTCATCGAGCTGAATATAGTGGCTACCATCTAATGTTGCGACTACAAACACCTCTCCTTGCAAACCAACATGACGACTATCAACAAACAAACCCAAGTTGATATCAATTTTATCTCCTGGGCGCACTGTCGAGACATAGCTCAAGCCATTGTTCACGCTTGCCGCAACGGCAATTCGGGCATCAGTAGGGTTTCCACTAAGAGTCGCCAGAGGGCGATTAGGCAGGTAAGGCACGCGGATAGGGTAATACTGCGCAACCTGATGACGCGTGACATTGAGCGCACGTACCGCGTCGGCTGGTTGCGCAGAGTCTGTTGCGACCCCGCAAGGCAGGCCCAAACACTGCAATAAGGGGCTAGAGAAGCGCGGCAGGCGCACGGTAGTGTTGAAGGCACCAGGATAGGCCATGACCGTACTGAAACGCCCTTCTACCCCGTACCCCGTGGCGAAATCGAAAGTACCCCCGAAACCATCCTCAAGATGCGAGTGTGTGAGCCCCATATTATGACCAAGCTCATGCGCAACCACAGAACTAACTGGGCAATCGATCGCGATGGTGGAATAGGCATAACGTTTTTCATCCGAGCTTAGCATGTCACCTTGTGTGCGCAAGCCGCCCAGGTTGGCAAGCCCACAACGGTTCAGCTCTGCCCCTTGTGGACGGAAAAACATCACGACGTCTGCCCCATAGGTAGCCCGCAACGCATCAACTTGCGCAAACGCTGAGTCAGATTTATCGGTTAGAGCCTGCAATGCAGCGTCCATGCTCGCGCTATCTGGATAGCTTACCTTGGCATGATGGACTGGGCGCAGCGTGATGTGCACCCCACTATCGGCATAGATTTGATTAGCAATGGCAATCAAGTGGTTGATTCGCGTCTGTGCTTGACCGCCAATGGCGGAATTCGCGCCCTTTGTATAGAGAGCTAGCACATCGATCACCGAGTTATCGTCATTTTTCGAGGCAAAGTCGTTCGGATTCGTGCCCAGCAATTTTTCATTAAAATCGCTGACACCATCACCATCGCTATCGATAATCACGTCTTCTACCACATTGATTATCGCATCATGGCGAACATCGCCGACTAATGCTGTGCTAATAAGTCGAGGCTTCGAACTGGCATCACTGCGCACTGTGTAAACTATCGATTTGCTCTGGCCAGGCGCAAAATCACCAAGGGCGCACTGCAATACTTTTTGGCTGCCTAAAAGACCCTGCTGACAATCGCTTGGGGCCGCCACTAGGCTGCTATTGTCCAAAATGAAATAGAGGTTAAGAGTCAGGGCCTGATGGCGCTCGGCACTGGTATTTTGCAAGTCCACGCGAATTTCGGCTATGGCGCCGGCGACAACGCTCCCAGTAGCGCTAGTTTGAGAGATGCTAAAGTTTCCAGTATTGATTCCAGAGTTACGCGCCGCCTGATTTACAGGCTTAGCAGAGGAGTTGCCCACGACCAAGGGCATAGTAGTGGGCTCAATGACCGGCATGCTTGGTGGGTTCACCTGCCGATCAGGGATAAGAAAGTCGCGATTAAGCGCAGGTTCGCTCAGCGCCGCCGCCTGATAGAGCCAGCCACTATAGCTTTGTGCGCCGCTGCTCATTCGCGCCGAGAGTTGCCAGACCTGTGCACCGATCTCGATATAGGCGAATACACTTTCTTGGTTGATCGTCAGGACAAATGGCCCCGAATCTCTGCCATCGAGCAATCGCCCACGATAGCTCACATCCCCATTTACGAGATAATCGATCTGGGTAATTTGAATAGCTTGCGTCTGTTCACCATTCGCCCCGTTGGGAGCGCGCAGAATATCCCCTACTTTCAGCTGAGCGATGGCGGCTTTGTCAATCTGGATCGGCTGCGGGTCAATGCTATAGGCAGGAGGGCTAGGCCAGAGACTAGTAAATGGCGCATAAGTCCAAAGCGGCTCACGGACGCTCTGGGAAAACGCTACAACGCTTAAGGAGACGAGAAATAGGCCCAACGCCGTTTGTGATAACAAACGTCTAATGCTTGCCCTGATGTGTTTATCGCGAGCACTCATGGCTCCCATCTCCCAGTAATTAACGCACACACGTCTAAACCTGCCGCTAGTATAGCGGAAAGTCACAGTCTAGCGCTTCGTGGGAATATTTACCACATTCACATAGCAACTAATCCACCGGTATGGATCGCAATAATTTCACTGCCTTTGGGAAAGTATCCTTGTTCGGCTAAGTCATATAAAGCATAAATCATTTTCGCAGTATAGACAGGCTCCAACGCTATGCCGCTCATTTGCGTAAACGTGTGCATACGTTGGCGTAGCTGCGGGGTGGCTTTAGCATAGCCACCGCAGTGGTAGTCGCGCAATATTTCCCAGGCACAAGGCGCGTTCTGCCCCTGCTCTACCAACCACTGGCGTATCTGCGGGCTCAAGGTATCCGCTCCCTTTAGGACTGACACGCCAAGTACCCGCGCTGCGCCCTGCAAGCTCGTTAGAATCCCCGCCATGGTAGCCGCTGTACCACAGGCTAACATGACATAACCGGCCACTGCAGACCGTGAAAATTTTATGAAGGACGAGATCTCTGCGCTGCCCAACAAGCCTAAGCGATTGCCACCACCCTCAGGTATATCGAAAACTGGCCCATACTGCGCTTGCAAAGCGGCCTTGGAACTCGCCTCCTCTTTAAGCCGATAATCGCTACGAGAGACTGGATGCAATTCCATTCCCTGCGCGCGCATGAATGCCAAAGCGGGATTCAAAGGCTCTACGAGCTCGCCGCGAATAACACCAATGCTGCGCAGACCGCTAAGCTTCGCCGCGGCAGCAAGTGCCACTAAATGATTTGAATAGGCGCCACCATAGCTCAGCACCGCCTGATAGCCTTGCTCATGAGCCTCGGCTAGGTTGTGTTTAAGCTTGAACCACTTATTGCCACTAACAAGCGGGTGCACCAGATCTAGGCGCAGCATTTTAAGCGAGATGCCTTTTGCCTCTAACAGAGGATCCTGCACTTTTTGCAGTATCGGATCACTGAAATGGACATCCGCAAGCATCGTTAAGCCCTGTTGTTGTTAATGATTCTTATTTAGATTAATCTAGTCATGTCTGTTGACTTCAATTTCATAACCGCACACAAAGGTGTAGATCATGGGCTACTACATTTATGCCTCATTACTCGATGGCAAACCAAATCTCAAAATCGTCGATGCCGATTCACAGAAAACCTGCATGCAATGGCATTGTGAAAAGCTAGGACAAGATAATAGTGAAGAGCAACACGAAATTCAGCGTCTGTTTCGGCAATTGTTGCTACTGAGCTGCAAACAGAATTTGAGCAATTCGCTGTAAATAATCGATTGGAATTGCGTTAACAACGAGATCAAATTAGGGAGGATACTACCGATAAGGTGTTTTTAGTGGCGGACCGGACGGGACTCGAACCCGCGACCTCCGGCGTGACAGGCCGGCATTCTAACCGGCTGAACTACCGGTCCACACAAACTACTAAAAACATACCCATTACAAATGGTGGGTGTTGAGGGATTTGAACCCCCGACATTCGCCTTGTAAGGGCGACGCTCTACCAACTGAGCTAAACACCCGTTGCATTAGGAGACGCGCATTTTACCGACTTGAGGTCTCTTGTCAATAAGTTTTCTCGCTTGTGACAAATGATTTTTTATCGGCTTAATTTTCTTGACCTGCGCACTTTTCAACTGTTAAGCATTACTTGCTCAAATGCTGGAAAGAGCCGTCCCAGTCACTGCCCAATGATTGCGTGCGCAGCGCTTCGATACGCTCTAAATATATCGCATACAACAACGTATTTGGAGACTGTTTTTGAAGTGCTGCAAACTTTTCATGTGCAGAGTCCCAAGCTTGCGCGTAATAATAATCGAGCGCGCTGTGATAGTCAGCGACTTCGGCTTGCAGTGCATCGCTTGCTTCTGATTCCTTATACAATGGCTCATAGGCGTTTACTGCAAGGTCCTTCCCTTTCACCTTGACCTTATCAATTAACCGGCACAAAAACCCATCCAACTGTCCATAGGTTTCTTCACCTATTAGTAACTTCACGCCGTAGAATTTTGTGAGCCCTTCTAAGCGCGAACCAAGATTCACCGCATCCCCTAGCACTGTATAGGCACGCCGGAAGACTGACCCCATGTCACCAACGTTCATCATGCCGGTATTGATGCCTATCCCAATATTAATGGCAGGAAACCCTTTCTTGGGAAATTCTTCGTGCAGCTGTTCGACTTTTTCTAAAATTTCTAAGGCAGCCGTCACCGCATTACTTCTGTGTTGTGGATCATGTAGGGGCGCCCCCCAAAATGCCATGATCATATCCCCCACGTATTTATCGACAGTGCCATTGTGCTCGAAAATGATCGAGGTAACGGGTGTAAAAAATTCATTGAGCAACTGCTTTAACTCAGTGGCGCTCAATGACTCAGAAACCGTTGTAAAATCGCGAATATCCGCGAATAACACTGTCATTTCTCGACTTTCACCATCGAAGGTATAGGCATCTGGATTGGCCAACATCGCATCGATGTGGGCAGGTGGCACATATTGATCGAACATCCCCTTAATCGTTTTACGCGTCAACCGCTCGCTTAAAAATCCATAGGCAGTATTGAGCACAAACAAGGCGACGATTAAAAATAAAATCAAGGTCAACGAGATATCCATCTTTGCCGTTGCCCACAGTTGAAAATTCCCCCATATAGTCGCTGCAATGAGCACTACTGCTGCCCCAGCCAACGTGGCTGGCCCCAAAAATGGCAAGATAACACTTAAAGCCAGCCCCACAACAAGCAAGCTAAAGAGGATCGCGCCATCTTCCCAAACAGGTTTGTAGGGAAACGCACCCGCCCCAGAGGTGCCCAAGGCATTCATATCCGCTTGCGAACCGGCGGAGATTTCTTGCACAACAAAAGAATCTAAAATACCGTTAAGAATATTGGCATGTACCTCGACCCCTGGGTACACAGACTCCAAGGGTGTTGAACGCAAATCAAACATGCCAGTCGAGGTAGTGCCAACCAATACCAACGCGTTTTCTAACACAGAACGCTCTACTCGATCGTTTAAAACATCTGTGGCAGACACATAGGGATACAAGCCTTCGCCGCTCAACACGGAACGCCCTACGTAGGGCACTAGCACCTGTGCTCGCGCATCTGTTGCAAGCTCGTACTGCCCAGCATTATGACCAACTCTGACCCCCTCCACTTGGTGAATATCGCCCACAGGATAGGTCACCAATTCGAAGGCATCTTCGAAGAAATATAGGCGCGCCATCTCTAGCGCTAGTGTCGGATAAAGTTGGTCTTTATAACGCACAACAAGGGGGACTCGGCGAACCACCCCATCGACATCTGGTAGTTGATTCATAATCCCTGAACCCCGTGCCGCCGATTGTAGAACCGCAATATTGCCTGTGTAGCCAGCCATCTCTTGTAACTGTACTTTATCGGCAATGGCTGAGTCCAAACTCACAATTGGCTCTGGCAGCGCACCATATTCCACCTCATCAACGGGGTTAAATGAGACCGCAAGCGCCACATCCATCGCCGGATCCGCAATTGCATTGGCCATATAGGTATCGCCATCGAGAACCGATTCCACGTCATTGAGGCGTGCGAGGAAATCGGGTTCTAGGCTGTCTTGATCCACGCGCGTTAGCAGGTCTTGCATCGCATTGCGCTGCGGCTCAGGGAAGTTCATGTCGAACCCCGCCACGATCACGCCATATGACTGCAATTTCTCAATAAGACGCCCGACTTTAAAACGATCCCAGGGCCACTGCCCCTCTGCTTGCAAGCTGCGCTCGTCAATATCGATTACGACAATCTTGTTCTCTGGGTTTTTGATCGGTTTCGGCATCACAGCGAAACGCTGGTCATAAATGAGGTGATCAAGGCGTTCTATCAAAGAACTAAGGCCGGCAGTAGGCGTTACTTGCACCCAGCAGACGAGGAAAGTGACTAGCAGACTGAGCAATATCGGTAAACGGCGACCTTTGAACAGGAAGCGTGATGTGGCTCGGCTAAACGCTATAAAAGACATGTAGGCTCAAATACTCTGTTATTTGCCACCGAGTATAAGGCAATCACCTGTGTACTTGAATCGGAACTGTCGGTAACATTCCCGACCGCGCTCGTTGAGCCTATTAAGGTAGGTCAAACATCGCATTCTTTTCACCGACTAAAGTACTTGCCGCATGGAAATTTACAAAGAGTTTACGTTCGAAGCCGCCCATCGATTGCCGAATGTGCCTGAGGGGCATAAATGTGCACGCTTGCATGGCCACTCTTTCATGGTGCGTATTGCCGTTGCAGGCCCGGTTGGTGAGCAATCAGGCTGGGTCATGGACTTTGGCGATATCAAGGCCGCATTTGCCCCCATTTGGAAGCAACTCGACCACTATTATCTCAATGATATTCCTGGCTTGGAAAACCCGACAAGCGAGAACCTAGCGCTATGGATTTGGGAAAAGCTCAAACCCGATCTGCCGCAACTGAGCACTATCGAGATTCGCGAGACCTGCACAAGTGGCTGTGTTTATACAGGCCCTGCTCAATAAGGCCTTATTGTTTTTCGAACTGATCAGCCCCTAGTGATTCGTCCGCTAGGGCTGCAAGATTCACAGGCAGGCGCTCCGCAATTAGGCGTTTACAGACCATGAACTCCTTTGCTCGATTGACACAATCGGCAGAGATCATCCGGTCACCGCGCATATAGAATACTGAAAATCCTTTCGCGTCCATCGTCGATGGATCACCGCGAACCACCTCACTTTCATGATCTAAACGCAAACCTGCACTTTGCAGCTTCACCTCGTATTGATCAGACCAAAACCAAGGCAAAGCATCGTAAACGACTTCGCCGGCACAGATGCTTGTGGCGGCAATGCGCGCTTGGTCCAATGCATTTTGCACAGACTCTAACCGCAATAAACGCCCATAGCGTGGTGATGGGAACACCGTGCAATCACCAGCGGCGTAAATATCAGGATCGTTAGTTCGCATATAACTATCAACTACAATGCCATCGGCTACTTCAAGCCCTGCGCTTTCAGCCAAGCCCGTTTCTGGCACCACGCCAACGCCAATTACAACGATATCGGCTAGCCGAGTGCTACCGTCTGCAAACTGAACAGCTAAACGCTCTTGCTCAGCCGCAATGGCTTGCACCTGCGCCTCTGTCACAATCTCCACGCCATTGCTTTGATGCAATAAGCGAAAGTAATCCGAAATCACTGGGCTTGCTACGCGCTGCAATAGTCGTGGGCTCATCTCCACAACCGTGACTGACAGCCCTTTCTTGGCCATAACAGCCGCTGTCTCTAGGCCAATATAACCACCGCCAATAATGATGGCCTGTTTGCCCTCACTCATATCGGCACGGATACTCGCAACGTCATTCGCATCGCGAAGATAATGCACACCGGGCAAGTCTTCACCAATGGGCAGATGCTTTGGAGTCGCACCGGTACAAAGCGCTAGTTTGTCATAGGCGATAGTTTCGCCATTGCTCAATGAAACGGTTTTTTCCGTTCGATCAATCTTGGTAACTTGCGCGCCTAGCTGCAATTGCACATCGTTATTGGCATACATCAATGCCGGACGCAAAAGTATCTTCTCGACTTCTTTCTCACCAGCTAACACGGCTTTTGACAGTGGCGGTCTGTGATAGGGCATGAACTCTTCAGCCCCGATTAAAATTATTTTTCCTGCCCAACCTTCTTTGCGTAATTGCACCGCTAATAAAGAGCCAGCATGACTAGCCCCTACGATTACACATGTTTGTTCTTTACCTTGTGCTTCAGTCATTGTTCACTCTAGCTCGTTACTCGCCAGTCGATTGGCGTTTTATGATGTTCTATTAAATAGGCATTGGTTTTTGAAAAATGATGGTTACCAAAAAACCCGCGGCTCGCCGATAATGGTGATGGGTGAACTGACTCAAGCACTAAGTGCCTTGAGCGATCGATCATCTCACCTTTACGTTGCGCATAACTTCCCCAAAGCAGAAAAACAAGATTGTCTCGTTTGTCATTTAGCAAACTGACAATACTGTCAGTGAAGCGTTCCCAACCCTTTTTTTGGTGCGAGGCCGCCAACCCAGACTCGACAGTCAGCACTGCGTTTAATAGCAAAACCCCCTGCTCTGCCCAAGCTTGTAAATTTCCTGAGGTAGCAGGTGTAATTCCAATATCTTGCGAGAGTTCTTTATAGATATTGCGAAGCGAGGGAGGGATTGCAATGCCATCTTGCACTGAGAAGCAAAGCCCATGAGCTTGGCCGGGCCCGTGATACGGATCTTGCCCCAATATAACAACTTTCACCTTGTCGAACGCAGTGGCATTCAAGGCATTGAATATATTCTTGCCCTCGGGAAAGATGGTTTTTCCAGCCGCTTTTTCAGCACGCAGAAAACCGCGTAGCTCGCGCATATAATCAAGCTCGAACTCTGGCAGCAAGTATTGCTTCCAAGAGTCATCGAGCTTGATTCGATCAATGGACTGGTCTTTTTCTACAACCATCGACGTAAATTACTTGTCGTGCTGCGGACGCATATGCGGGAAAAGCAAAACATCTTTAATCGATGGCGCGTCAGTGAATAACATCACTAGGCGGTCGACCCCAATGCCTTCTCCTGCCGTTGGCGGCAAGCCATACTCCAATGCCGTAATATAATCGGCATCGTAATGCATCGCCTCATCATCGCCAGAGTCTTTTTGTTGCACTTGTTCATGAAATCGCTTCGCTTGATCTTCAGCGTCGTTGAGCTCAGAGAATCCATTGGCAATTTCACGGCCACCAATGAACAACTCAAATCGATCTGTGACCTCTGGGTTGTCATCGTTGGCGCGCGCCAACGGCGACACTTCCGTTGGGTATTCTGTGATGAAGGTCGGTTGTAATAATAGGTGCTCAACTTTTTCGTCAAAAATTTCCATGCAGATGCGACCTGCGCCCCAACTATCATCAACTTTCAAGCTCATAGACTTTGCCAATGCTGCGACGGAATCTCGATCTTGCAATGTTTCTAAGCTCACGCCTTCACAATGCTTAACGATCGCGTCTGTGACGCTCAAACGCGTAAATGCCTGACCAAAATCAAGCTCTAACCCCTGATAAGTTAACGTCGTTTTACCAAGCACATCCTCGGCTATACGACGGAACAATTCTTCAGTCAAATCCATTAAGTCATGGTAGTCGGCATAGGCCTGATAGAACTCAATCATGGTGAATTCTGGATTGTGGCGCGTCGACAAACCTTCGTTACGGAAATTACGATTGATCTCGAAAACGCGCTCGAACCCGCCTACCACTAATCTTTTTAAATAGAGCTCTGGCGCAATACGCAAAAACATTTGTTGATCAAGGGCATTGTGATGCGTGACAAAAGGTTTAGCCGTCGCTCCCCCAGGAATCACTTGCATCATAGGCGTTTCCACTTCCATGAAACCATGCGCCTCGAAGAACTGTCGCAAACTGCTTATAATTTTGGAACGCGTCACAAAAGTCGCACGCGAACTTTCGTTAGCGATTAGATCGATATAGCGTTGGCGATAGCGAACCTCTGTGTCAGACAAACCACGGTATTTGTCTGGCAGCGGACGTAAGGCTTTAGTCAATAATCGCAGCTCTTCGATCCAAACAGTGAGTTCGCCCTTGCCTGTTCTAAAGACACGCCCTTGCACACCGACGATATCGCCGAGATCCAACGCTTTAATCTCGGCCAACATCTGTTCAGACAACTCTTTAGGGTTGAAATACAGCTGAATCTGCTCAGAGACATCTTGAATCACCAAAAACGGCCCGCGCATACGAATAATGCGGCCTGCCACTTTTACTTCCGGCTTCAAGTTCTCCAGAGTCTCTTTGTCTTTGTCCTCATAAGCGCTCAGCAAATCGATTGCATAATTGCTGCGTCTAAAATCATTAGGAAACGCATTGCGCTGAGCTCGAATGGCGTCCAGTTTTTCACGACGCTGGCCAATCAGTTTGTTCTCGTCATGTGCGACTTCTGCGCCCTGAGCTTGTTGACCTTCTGCTGCTTGCTTTTGATTTGTCACTGGATTTATAACCCCATTTTTAAACTTGCTTCGATAAACTTATCTAGATCACCGTCTAATACGGCGCCGGTATTACTGACTTCGACCCCTGTGCGCAGGTCTTTGATGCGCGATTGGTCGAGGACATAAGAGCGAATCTGACTCCCCCAACCGATATCGGCCTTCTCCTCCTCAACCTCTTGCGCCGCTTGTTTGCGCTTCAACTCTTCCATCTCATAGAGCTTGGCCTTGAGCTGTTTAATCGCCTGATCACGGTTTTTGTGTTGTGAGCGTTGGTTTTGACACTGCACAACAATGCCCGAAGGCTCGTGGGTCAAACGTACCGCGGAGTCGGTCTTGTTAATATGCTGCCCACCGGCGCCACTGGCACGATAGGTATCGACTCGCACATCGGACATATTTAGTTCGATTTCGATATCGTCGTCTACTTCTGGCGACACGAAAACGGACGAAAAAGACGTGTGGCGACGGTTGCCGGAATCGAAGGGTGATTTTCGCACTAGGCGGTGCACACCTGTTTCGGTACGCAGCCAACCGAACGCATACTCGCCGCTGACATAGATCGTTGCACTCTTGATGCCAGCCACTTCGCCTGCGGAGACTTCAACCGCCTCCACTTTAAAGCCCTTCGCCTCGCCCCAGCGCAAATACATGCGCAAAAGCATTTCGGCCCAATCCTGCGCTTCGGTGCCACCAGAGCCAGCTTGAATCTCGACAAACGCGCCGTTGGCGTCCATACGGCCAGAGAACATGCGTCGAAACTCCAAGGTCTCAAGCTTACTTCCGAGTTTGGCCAATTCAGCACCTACCTCGGCAAATAGATCTTCGTCGTTCTCTTCTTGGGCTAATTGCACAAGTTCGCGGCAATCGGCCAAGCCTTCATACATGCTATCGATGGTATTGACGACCATTTCCAGTTCAGCCCGCTCTTTGCCTAATGCTTGCGCGGCCTCTGGGTTCTCCCACACTCCGGACTCTCCGAGTTCAAGCTCAACCTCTGTTAGGCGATCTTTCTTCTCATCGTAGTCAAAGATACCCCCGAAGTACGTCCGTGCGGGAGCTGAAATCCTTGATTTTTTGAATCGTCAAATTGGCTTCGATCATGCGCGTGTTAAGTCTCTGTACGAAATTGAAAAGACGAGCATTTTACCCTAATCGGGCGCAGATGCCACAGTTGCGGGGGCTTAAGACAAACTCAACGGCATTCTGCTAGAATCGCGCCATGCCGAAAACGCCAGAGCACATCTTAGAAAACGCCGATATCCAATGGCAGGACTCCGGCGCCCCCTATTCCAAGCACTTCGATGATATTTACTTCTCACGCCAAGGCGGACTGGATGAAACCGAATACGTCTTCATCGCCGGCAATGCACTTAAACAACGCTGGCAAAACCAAGACGAGGCTCTAGCCAAAGGCAATAATGAACAGCCATGCTTTACCATTGCCGAGTTGGGGCTCGGTACAGGGCTTAATTTTCTATGCTGCTGGCGGGCATGGCGAGCACTGGCCCCTAAACACCTGCGTCTGCACTATATTGCCTGCGAAAAATACCCCCTGCGCATAGACGCCCTGCGCAAAGCTCTGCAAGAATGGCCCGAATTGGCCGAGTTCAGCGAACAATTCTTAGCGCATTACCCAGACCACTCCCATGGCTATCACCGCTTACAGCTCACAGACAAGACGCTGAACAGCACCATTATCCTCGACCTTTACTATGGCGATGCCGAGCAATTACTCAGCGCACAGCCTTTGCGAGCGAGCGCCAAGGTCGATGCCTGGTTTTTAGATGGCTTTGCACCGAAGCTGAATCCGCAGATGTGGAGCGCGAGCCTGTTCGAACAAATCCGCAGGCTTAGCAAAACCGGCACTACCCTCTCTAGCTATAGCGTTGCTGGAACAGTGGTGCGAAGCGTTCGCGCGGCAGGGTTTGAGGTCAAGAAAATTAAAGGCTTTGCTCAAAAGCGGCATATGCTCACCGCGACCTTCACGAAAGAGGCTGCACACATGAGCGCAGCCAGTGCCAAGCCTTTGCACTGGTTAGATATTGACCCAAGCCATGCAAGCAGCAGCGCCGATATCGTCGTCATCGGTGCCGGTTTAGCTGGGTGCGCCGTCGCCTACGCTCTCGCTCGTAAAGGGTTCAATGTATTAGTGCTTGAGCAAGCCGATGCAATTGCTAGCGGCGCATCGGGCAATCGTCAGGCGGTTCTGCAGTGCCGCTTAAGCAATGCCGACAATGGCAATCGACAGTTCAATCTGCAGGCTTTTCTTTATGCCGTGCGTGAGTTTGAACAATTGCAAAAACAGCATCCAGAGATTAATTGGCGCCCCTGCGGTGTTTTAAATCTAGAATCTGCTTTTAAGGCCCGACAAGCGCGTGGCATCGAGGTTAATCATGCCGACTATGCTGACGACATTGTGCAGGCATTATCTGCGCCACAGAGCAGCGATAAAGCTGGCCTGGCATTAGCAGGTCCGGCGCAGTATTTGCCTCTTGGTGGCTACCTCGACCCTGCACAGCTTTGTCATGCGTATCTACAACACCCCAATATTCGCTTACAGCTCAATAGCAAGGTGTCGGGCTTGCAATCAAAAGACGGGCACTGGCTTGTCAGCTACGGTGAGCAAAATGCTAGTGCGGTAAAATGTGACGCCGTCGTCATCGCCAACAGCTATAGCGCCACCCAACTTGCGCAGACTGCGCCACTGCCAATCGTGCCAATCAGAGGCCAAGTAAGTTATCTCAAGGACAACCCTGCAAGCAGAAAAATACACAGTGTGATTTGTGGTCGAAGTTATATCAGCCCGTCATGGCAGGGTTTGCACAGCGTCGGCGCCAGCTATTCGAAAAACATAAGTGATCTGGCACTTTCAAACCAAGAACATAGGCAAAATCTAGAAGGCATCGCAGAACATCTAAGCGCTGCGCGACTTGATGAAGAGGCAATCATTGGGGGACGCGTGTCGATCAGAGCCACAAGCACTGATCGGATGCCGATGGTTGGAGCAGTGCCAGATTTTGCACGGCTGCAAACACTTTATGAAGGCTTAGGGCAAACGCTGCGTAAAAATCCCAATCGATGCGTACCGATGCTTGATGGGCTTTATGTGAGTGTGAGCCATGGCTCCCATGGACTATGTAATACGCCTCTTGCCGGCGAGTACCTTGCAAGCTTAATCGCTAATGAGTTGCTGCCGGTACAAAGCGCCGTGAGCAAAAGCCTACACCCTGCGCGCTTTGCATTACGTGCGCTTAAACGTCAGGGTTTTGCGCATTAAAGAACTGCTTCGCTACACGATACAAGCCATGAGCATCTTCGCTACCGGCTAGTTCACGAATAGAGTGCATAGCGAAACTGGGCACTCCCACGTCGATCGTCTCAACACCGATTCCCGATGCTGTGATCGGCCCAATGGTGCTGCCACAACCCATGTCGCTGCGCACCACAAAGGACTGAACCGGCACGTCTGCATCCAAGCACAGTGATTTAAAATAGGCGACCGAACGGCTATTACTCGCGTAGCGTTGGTTAGCATTAATCTTAATCACTGGCCCTTGATTCAAAATGGGCCCATGGTTAGCGTCGTGCATGTCCATATAGTTAGGGTGAATGCCGTGCGCATTGTCGACCGACAACATCATGGAATTGCGAATCAATCGCTCAAAATCTTCTGCCCGTTTTTCAACCCGTGTTGAACTGTCGGCAAGCAGTCGCTCTAATACCGAGCGCAAGAATGGCCCGTTGGCACCAGCGGCAGATGTACTGCCTACCTCTTCATGGTCTGTGCACACCAATAAGTTACAGGCACTGTTATCAGACTCGACCAACGCCTTAGCACCGATATAACAACTCAGAAGATTATCGAGTCGTGCCGATGCAATAAACTCATTATGTAAACCGATCAATGCCGGCGGTTGGGTGTCATAAAAACTAAGCTCATGGCTGAGCACTTTGCTGGCGTCATCACGCTGCGCGTATTGCGCCAACCACGATAATAATAGATCGTCGAAACTGTCACCCTCTGCCCCTTTGATCGATAATACTGGCGGCAAGTGCAACTGCGCATTAACAGTGCGGGATTGATTGGCTTTGCGATCTAAGTGAATCGCCAGACTTGGAATAATCGCCACTGGGCGTTGTAAATCAATCAGGCAGCTATCCAGAGAGCCGTCTTTGCACAGAAAATCTACGCGCCCGGCAATGGACAAGTCACGATCAAACCAAGGGTTAAAGAGCGCGCCCCCATAGACCTCAACCCCCAATTGCAGATAGTTGTTTTTGCGCATATCGCCATTGGGCTTTACTCGCAAACAAGGGCTGTCGGTATGAGCGCCGAACATATTCACCCCATCGCGCACTGGGTCGCCATTGGCGCTAGGCTCAGGGATGGTGAAGGCAATAAGTGAGGAGCCGTTGCGGCTAACGCAGTAGCGTCCGCCCGGCAGTAATTGCCATGACTGCGATTCTTCGAGCATCGTAAAACCTTGCCCTTGAAGTAAGGCAGCAAGGCTTTGCGTTGCATGAAAGGGGGTGGGTGATTCGGCTATAAACTTTAACAAACCGACATTAAAGTCATCCAAAGGCATTGCTTGCTGCGCCGAACTACCCATCCACTACTCCACTTATATCAATTACTGCGTGTTAACTTGTAGAAGCTCTACGTCGAAAATTAGCGCCGCGTATGGACCAATAGGACCAGAGCCGGTATCGCCATAGGCGAGATCCGAAGGTATGAACAAGCGCCACTTGTCGCCTGGCTTCATCATCTGCAATGCTTCAGTCCAACCGGCAATCACTTGGCTTACGCCAAACTCTGCTGGTTCGCCACGATCGACTGAACTGTCAAAGACATTGCCGTCGATAAATGTGCCATGGTAATGGGCCAATACGCTGTCATTTAGCGTTGGTGACGTGCCACTGGCATCGCCAGATTCGATAACCATGTACTGCAGACCAGAGTCAGTTGTCATCACGCCGTCTGCTGTTGCATTGGCGGCTAGGAATGCTTCGCTCTCCGCTTGAATCGCGGCCACTTCGGCGGCTTGCTGCTCCATCAGCTGCGTCTGGAAAGCCTCCAACGCGGCCATCATCTCATCCATCGTTAGCTGCGGCTCACCCGTGACAACATCGCGAATGCCTTCAAAGAACGCATCAAGGTTAATTGCGCCCATGATGCCCTGACCAGCAAGGTTTTGACCAATATTGACACCGATACTGTAGCTAATCTGATTCTCTTGGGATGTCAGATCTACTGCGCTATCGGCTGCTTGCGCGTTCATTGCGGTAAGCGAGACAGCCAAAACTACACTGCGCAGGCTCAATAAACGGGGAAAATTCATGGTGACTTCCTTCATTGATGTTTATCTAATGGTTATAGGCGATGTAAGCAGAGCCTTGAACCTTCAAGGCTGCCTAAAATCACCGGACTTAGGGCAACGAATACTAACTGGACTAGTCCCGAATTTCCACCGAGAAAGAGGCAACATAGCGGTAATTCCCCACGGGATGCGTCATAATGCTAGGCAATGTCGCAGTCTTTCCTTTAGGAGCGCTCAGCCGTGCAAACAAAGTTACTATTTCAGATTAGCTGTCTACTCGGCCTTGCCCTTTTGAGCAGTGCCTGCTCCCAGCGCTATGCCGTGAGCATCAATAATCAAACGGTATACGATCCACGCCCTAATGCGACAGCCTATCGCTTTGCAGACCCCGGCTTGCAAGGCTGCATCAATCTGGCCTTGCAACAACCCAACGCCGAACTCGAGCGCATCACTGTGTTGTCATGCTCTGGGTGGGAGATCGAAAATCTTGAGGGAATCTCTCTACTCAAAGCACTGCAATTTCTGGATTTGAGCAATAATCGAATTAGCAGTGTTGCCCCATTGAGCAACTTACCTCGCTTAAGCTCTTTAAACATTCCCAATAACCGAGTACGTGATATCGAAACGCTGATCGCGATGAATAGCCTGACCTCCGCAGTCCTAACGGGCAATACGGCAATTAGTTGTCAACAACTCAATACGTTAGGCAGCAAGCTAGGCAACAACCTGCAACGCCCTGCAAGCTGTCGAGAATAAGCCATTAGAGTGCGGGGACGCCGCTATGGAAACGGAACTCAGGATCTGGGCTCTCGATCAGTTCGCGCTCGACAGCGCGAAAGCGCTCGACGTGCGGGGTAATATCGGCATCGCTATACAGCTGCGCAAGAGCTAAATAATCTTGATAATGCCGCGCCTCAGACTTCAATAGGCTGCGGTAAAACTTCTCTAACGCTGGGTCTAATAGCGGTGCGATCTTGGCAAAGCGCTCACACGAACGCGCCTCCACAAACGCCCCAACAATCAACGTATCGATCAACACGTTCATACCATCTTTGCGCAGATGTTCGCGCAACCCACCGGCATAACGCGAAGGCCCTAAATGGATATAGTCGATGTCACGCTGTGCTAAAAGATTGACGACTTGTTCGAAGTGCAGCAATTCTTCGCGCGCCAACTGGGACATTTTGCGAAGCAGCTCGGTGTGCTCGGAATAGCGATACAGCAGACTCATCGCCGTTGCCGCGGCCTTCTTCTCGCAGTTGGCATGATCAATCAATAGCACTTCGGGTTGGCGCAGTGCTTCATCTAGCCATTGTTGGGGGGTTTCACAGGGAAGAAAATCGTGTATTTCTTTTAACATCATCTACTCTAATCTTGTTCGTCTTGGTGTTTAGGACCGCGCTGATCTTCAAGCTTGTCGTTCTCGTCAATATCGGCCTGCGCCAATAAGTTCTCCGAATGCTTCTTACTCGTGCGTGCCCCCAAAGCCTTGAGCTTTTCGACGCGGCCAACCAGGTTTCCACGTCCAGACACTAGTTTGTTGTGGGCTTTGTCATAACTCTTACGAGTCGCCTCAATCCGGCTACCGATCTCATCCAAGTCGCCCACGAACCCAACAAATTTGTCATAAAGCAGCCCTGCCGAATTGGCAATCTCTAGCGCATTTTGATTCTGCTGCTCATAGCGCCATATATTCTGAATTGTGCGCAGCGTTGCCAATAAAGTCGATGGCCCTACCAGGATGATGTTTTTTTCAAATGCATCGGTAAACATCTCACCATCTTCTTGAATCGCGACAGAAAACGCCGCTTCTATCGGCATAAATAGCAATACGAAGTCCAAGGAATTGATCGACATCAGGTTCTGATAGTCTTTTCCACTCAGCGTCTTGATGTGTGTGCGCACCGACAGAACATGTTGCTTGAGAAATTCAGCTCGGCGCGTGCCGTCATCCTCGGAACAATAGGCTTCGTAAGCTTTCAATGACACCTTGGCGTCAATAATGATTTGTTTGTTCTCGGGCATGTGCACGATGACGTCCGGCTGCGAACGAGACCCGTCCTCGGCCTTGAGGCTGACTTGAGTTTCGTATTCTCGCCCCTTCACCAAGCCAGACTTCTCAAGAATCGTCTCGAGAATGACTTCACCCCATGTGCCTTGCGTCTTACTCTCGCCCTTCAGCGCATTGGTGAGATTTACTGCGTCCTCACTGATTCGAATGTTTAGCTCTTGCAAGCTGCGAATCTCACGGGCTAGAGAGAAGCGTTCTTTGGATTCGCGGTCATAGGTCTCTTCGACGCGTTTTTCAAATAAATGAATTTTCTCATTCAAAGGTTTCAGTATCTCGGCAATACTCTCTTTATTGCTGGCTGTGAAGCGTTTGCTCTTGTCTTCGAGAATTTCACTAGCAATGCTTTTGAACTGCAGAGTCATCTGCTCGCGCGAATCATTGAGCAACTGCAGCTTTTCTTGATTCTGCTTTTGCTCTTGTTCAATTTGAGTTTTTAATTGGGCGATCTGCTCACGATTTTGCAGTTCAGTGCGGGCCTGCTCAGCCTTTTCTTCTTCCAATAGGTGTATTCGAGCTAACAAGGCGTCCTGTTCAGCGTGCTTGGCGCTCAGACGCTCTTCTAGGACAGCTACTTGCCCCGATTGATTGGGAGCTCGGCGGATAAACTGCAGAATTGACACGATCGCCAACAGCGCTGCAATGGCGGCAAACACGAGGGTTTCAGGTGTCATAGACATGCGAAGAACTCCAAGTCCTGCCCTCTCAGGAGTACTGAGAAGGCATAGGAATGGGTTTAGATAAGATTGCGATGGATAGCGCGAATCAAGGCGTCATGCAATTCATTCGTTGCCGCATTATCGCTAGACTCAGCGGTCACAACAACACGATCCCCTTCATCATTAATAGTCACCGCAAATTCAACGGGCACTAACTCTTCATCATTGCCGCGGCCAAATAGTCGACCAAAAAAACCTGGCTGGTCTTCGTCAATATCTCCGGCATAGCGCACTGTATAAACACCTGCATCACGATCACTGTCGATCGTTTCAATGTTAGCGTTATCCAATGATTGCGAGACTTGCGACCATGCACGGTCAAAATCGACGCGAATCTGCAGAACATCACCACTGCCTGTAGGCTGAACATTGGCTTTACTCTCGGCCTGAATACTACCGGCTAGCAAAGAAACCGATGAGGCACGATAAAGGTCTGTTCGATCCGCAAGGTACAAAGAGATGTCATCAAGCATGGCATGCTCTAACTCCAGGCTGGCTGAGTCCTCAGGCCAATTTATCTCGGCGTCTGGGTCCTCTACATAGCTCTCAGAGACTTGTCGAACATACACCTCAGAGTTGCCTGAGTGGATCCCTGGCTCAATTCGCACTTGGTATTTATTGCGCTCACCTTCCTCGCCTAACCAAATCGTTTCCATTTGCCACTGGCTTGGATCTTCTGCTGCTAAGCGTATCTGCGCTGTCGACCAATAATCACGCATACGAGGCCATACTTGCCCTGGCTCAGCACCGATGACGATCCAACGACGATCACCGAAACGTTGCACAACGACGCCTTCACGAATATTCGTGTCTAGCTCACGAGGCGCAGGCGCACGCAAGAAGAAGGCGCGATCTTCTGACAAGGCTTCGGGAACGACATAGAGCGCGTCAAGCGTGTAACTATCAAGCTCGGGTGGAATGTCCATTGGCGGCGCTGTTGGTGCCACCAAGTAGTCTCCTTGCCGGTCGCGAAAATACCCATCATCCCCTGTGAGGTATGAGCATCCTGCGAGGGTGCTGAGGAGCAAAGTTCCTATCGTAATCGGTTTTAAAGCCTGCATTGAGCCTCTCATTACTAAATCTACGGTCACTCGCCATGGCACCATTGCCAAAACGGATATTACGCGATGCTAATACCTGCAGCGCGCATTGCATCAGCTACTGGGACTCTAAAAGCGGGATTCAGTTCCACTAGGGGCAAACGAATCCCTGATTGAATCAAGCCCATTTGCGTCATCGCCCACTTCACTGGCACCGGGTTACCCTCTACGAACAAACGACTATGCAGCCCAGCCAACGGTGTATCGATCGCTTCGGCCCCTACCGCATCGCCAGCAATCGCACGCTTGCACATATCATGCATTTGCCCAGGGACAAGATTGGCGGTTACAGATATATTGCCTTTGCCACCGGCTAACATTAGTTGCCGTGCCGTGGCATCGTCACCACTTAGAATACTAATGCGATTTCCGCACAGTGTTAATAACTCTCTGCAACGATCAAGATCGCCACTAGCCTCTTTGATTCCAACGATATTAGTCAGATCAGCCAAGCGTGATACTGTCTGCGCCTGTAAATCACAGCCTGTGCGCGAAGGAACATTGTACAATATTTGAGGAATATCAACACTTTCCGCTATTTTCTTAAAGTGCTGGTATAAACCTTCTTGGCTAGGTTTATTGTAGTAAGGCACGACGATGAGACAGGCATCTGCGCCGTACTCTTTAGCAGCTTCCGTAAAGAATATCGCCTCGCGTGTGGAGTTTGAGCCTGTGCCCGCCACCACGGGAATACGCCCAGCCACCTTCTTAACGCAGTGGCTGATAAGGTCGCAATGCTCTTGTTCAGTGATTGTCGGCGACTCACCAGTTGTGCCTGCCACAACGATCGCGTCAGTGCCGCTAGCGATATGCCAATCAATCAAATGATCGAATGCTGGATAATCGATTTCACCGTCCGGTGACATCGGCGTGACGATAGCCACGATACTGCCTTGAATCATTACTATTCCTCTAGCCTTAGAGATTGTAAACACGGGGCGCGACTGTACCACATCCCTTGCTTATGGGACAAAATCTAGCAGCTGAAATATGTTTGTCTAGCCCTGTGGGGGCGGTTTGTGAGCAGTATCTGGCCATGCATTGATAATGGCCTTGATGAATGTTGCCAGTGGGATGGCAAAAAACACGCCAGCCAAGCCCCAGATGCCACCAAAAACCAGTACCGCACTGACAATGGCCACCGGATGCAGGTTAACAGTTTCGGAGAAGATCACTGGCACAAGAACATTGGCATCAAGCAATTGAATGACCCCATAGGCTAGCACCACGGTGTAGAACTCACCACCGAAGCCCCACTGCACATAGGCCACCAGCATCACTGGCAAGGTCACCACCGCTACCCCAATAAACGGCACGATTACCGACAAACCCACTAGTACCGATAGGAGAAGCGCGTAATTCACGCCTAAAACAAAAAATGTTAAGTAACTACAAAGCCCTACGATAATAACTTCAAGAACCTTTCCGCGAATATAATTGGCCAATTGCTCGTCCATTTCCTTCCAGATTTGCAGCATTAAGGGGCGATTGTGCGGCAATAGATTGCTGATCCAACGCACCAGTAGGTGTTTATCTTTCAGCATGAAAAACACCAGTACCGGCACCAGAATAAGAAAGACTAGCCAGTCGAATATGCGTGGAATACTCGAGATTGAATAAGAAACAACCATTTGCCCAAACACTGCCAAGTCGCCGCGAATGGTATTAATGAGGTCTTGAATCTGTTGTTCTGAGATTAAGCTAGGGTAGGACTCAGGTAAGTGCAGCAGCAACTCCTGCCCTTCACTAATCAAACGGGGCAAGTCATTGATAAACCGACCCAACTGCCCCCATGCTTGCGGCAGCAGGAACAATAAGATGGCCACAAATAAACTGATGAATACAACGTAGACGATTGTCACTGCCACCATATAGGGCACAGAGTAGCGTAACAGCGTATTCACTAAGCCCTGCAATAGATAGGCTGTGACTACAGCGGCGAGCAATGGGGCCAAGAATGACCCCATGGTAGCCAACACAATGAGCCCGATAGCTAAGAGTATCGAGAAGATAATCGCTTCTTCGTCGTGGAAATATCGATCGAAGAAACTTCGCAGGAGTTGTCGCATAGATGCTTATGAGCCTTTTTGGATCCAGTACTGGTAAATGGCATTGTCTTTCTCGAACGCGAGAATTGTATGCCGGCTTTGTTGCACGAACACTTCAAAGTCTCTTTCTGACCCTGGATCAGTGGCAATCACCTTTAATACTTGCTCAGCTTGTAATGAATTCAAGGCGAGCTTGGCCTTAAGTAAAGGCAACGGGCAACTAAGCCCGCTCGCGTCGAGTTCTAAATCTACATTGATTTCCATGGGGCAGTATTTTAGCAAGCAAACTTGCAAAATGCCTAGCAATTGCCCCGCATCATCAGAAAGCCCATGGAATTATTTGTGCTTGTACCGGTCTTAGGTTTACAGTGGTCCAAGCGACCTTGTTTCCTATTTAGAGAATTTATGCACGCCATCAAATTGACTAAACTTGCGTTAGCCACTGCCCTATTGAGCAGCCAAATCGCCATAGCACAAGTACAACTCCCAAGCTTGGGAGATCGCATCTCAGGCCTTATCTCATTAGATGATGAGTACACGCTTGGCCGCGAGTTTCTGCGCTCTGTGCGGCGCAGCAGCGAAACGATCGCCGATCCACTGCTCAACGACTATGTGGTCAATATTACCCATAACTTAGCGTTGCATAGCGAACTGAAAGATTATCGCCTGGCCTTTATTATTATCGACAGCCCTGAGCTCAACGCTTTTGCTGCCCCTGGCGGCATTATTGGCGTGAATGGCGGCTTGTTTCTCAATGCCCATACTGAAGGCGAATTCCTCTCAGTAATGGCGCACGAGCTTGCACACGTCAGCCAACGCCATTTCGCGCGCAGCGTCGAGGACGCCCAACGCCGCAGAATTCCAGAGCTTGCCACACTCTTAGCCAGTATCGTTGTGATGGGAACCTCCAGCGGTGACACAGGGCAAGCGGCGGTTATGGCCGCACAGGGCCGTGCCATTGAGAACCAATTGCGTTTTTCCCGTAACAACGAAGCGGAAGCCGACCGCGTCGGTATTCGCACTTTGTATGATGCAGGTTATGACCCAGACGAGATGCCAGCGATGTTTGAACGACTCGCGAGCATGAACCGTTTTGGCACAAGACCTCCAGAGTTTTTGCTCTCCCACCCGGTCACAGAGGCTCGCGTTGCCGATACTCGCGGCCGTGCAAGCCGCTACCCCGAGCGCGTAGGCACTGTCAGCCTTGAATACCAACTCATGCGTGCGCGCGTACAGATGCATTATGAAAGTGATGCAAAGGTGGCTATCGACCAATACCAGAGAGCATTAACGGACGCAGTGACTGATAACGACAAGCGCGCCGCGCAATACGGCCTTGCATTGGCCTATATGAAAAATAACGACTTCAATAGGGCCCACGAATCCTTAGCCCCGTTGTTAGCGCGCGAACCCAATCGCATCGCCTATGTGGTAACTGAGGCAGAGATATTTACGGCTAGTAATGAAGCAGGCAAAGCCCAAGATTTTCTACGCCGTCATATGATAATTAATCCGAATAATCATCCGCTTACCATGACCTATGCCAACGCATTGATTGCTGGGCGCAATTACCAAGAGGCCGCAAAAGTACTTGAAAAACATGCGGTTATTAGGCCAGAAGACCATGACCTTTGGTATACGATTGCCGAGACACAGGGTTTGGTAGGCGATGTCAGCAAAGTGCATCAAGCCCGAGCGGAGTATTTCGTGCTCGTAGGGGATTTTAGAAGTGCTTCTGAGCAACTTAGCTATGCCTTACGCATCGAGTCAGATAAGGAAAATAATGGCCCGCTTATCGCCAAGCTGCGCCAACGCTCACGCGATGTTGAGCAACTTGAACGCAACTCACGCTATTAAGCCTTGCCAGCCACCTTCAATTTATTCGATGCAGAGAAATCCAACATACGTTGCAACGGGCGCATCGCTTTTTCGGCCAGTGCGCGATCGACACTGACTTGATTACTCCCCTGCTTTAGTGACTCATAGAGGTTCTCTAGAGAGTTCATTGCCATCCATGGGCAATGCGCGCAGCTTCGACAGGTGGCATCATTACCGGCTGTTGGCGCGACTAAAAACTGTTTGTTCGGGGCTAGTTGCTGCAGTTTGTAAAAAATCCCTTTGTCCGTAGCCACAATGAACGACTCATTGGGCATATTGACCGCCGCATTGATAATCTGCGTGGTAGAGCCTACGACATCAGCAATCGCTAGCACTGAATCCGGTGACTCTGGGTGCGCCAGAATCGCCGCCTCTGGGTGCACTGCTTTGAGGTCTAGTAAACCTTGAGCCTTAAACTCCTCATGGACGATACAGGCACCATCCCATAGCAGCATGTCAGCACCGGTTTTTTTCTGAATATAGCCGCCCAAATGCTTATCTGGCGCCCAGATGATTTTCTTGCCTTGCGCGGCAAGGTGTTCGACGACATCCACCGCAATACTTGAGGTCACTACCCAATCAGCGCGGGCTTTGACGGCGGCAGAGGTATTGGCATACACCACGACTTCTCGATCAGGGTGTGCATCACAAAAAGCGGAAAACTCGTCAACGGGGCAAGCCAGATCGAGAGAACAAGTCGCCTCTGTAGTCGGCATTAACACTGTTTTATTGGGGCTAAGGATACTCGCCGTTTCGCCCATAAAACGAACACCAGCTACCACGAGCGTAGACTCTTTAGCATCACGCCCAAAACGGGCCATCTCTAGGGAGTCAGAGATAAACCCACCGCTCTCCTCGGCTAGCTCTTGAATTAAGGCGTCGGTGTAATAGTGAGCAACGAGAACGGCATCTTTCTCTTTAAGCAGGCGTTTGATTCGCGCTTTGTAATCGGCGATTTTTGCCGCATCCATATGCGCTGGCATATTAATCGTGGCCAAATGCTCTTTGACAAGCTTGGTATCGGCTGCAAGTGACAGAGTTGATTCGATAGTTTTGGACATACGCTAGTCTTAGAAAGCTCTCGCCTAGTTGTGAGCAAAATAGTAAGGTCGCGATATTACACCCCTTATTTACACATTGGAAATTTTCAAAGGAAGCAAGCAATGCCAAAAGCAATTGTCATCGAAAAGACCGGCGACGCCGATGTAATGCAACTACAGGACGTAAAAGTAGGCAAACCACGAAAAGGGCAAGTCACTGTTCGCGCCACGGCCATTGGGGTTAACTTCATCGATATCTATCAACGCACGGGGCTTTATCCTGTCCCTACCCCTTTTACGCCGGGCGGTGAGCTGTGCGGGGTTGTAGAGGCGATTGGCGCTGGTGTGACAGGTTTCAAGGTCGGTGATCGCGTGGCTTGTGGCACTGCCGGCACAGGATGCTATGCCGAAAAATTAAACCTTGATGCAGGAATTCTCGTGAAGGTTCCTAAAAACATTAGTGATGAAGTCGCCGCCGCGATGATGCTCAAAGGCATGACGGTGCAATACCTAATTCGCCAGATCTACAAAGTCAAAAAAGGCGATACTATTTTGGTCCATGCCGCGGCCGGCGGCGTTGGTCTTATTCTTTGCCAGTGGGCAAAGTCCCTTGGCGCGACCGTGATTGGTACTGTGAGTTCACCGGCGAAAGCGAAACTCGCCAAAGCCAATGGCTGCGACTACCCTATTAACTACACCAAAGAAGATTTTGTTAAACGTGTGAAAAGCATTACCAAAGGTGCAATGTTACCCGTCGTATTCGACTCTATTGGTAAAGACACTTTCCCTGCATCGCTGGACTGTTTGCATAAACGCGGTTTGTTTGTCACCTACGGGAATGCCTCCGGCCCCGTTCCCGCCTTCCCGCCTGCACTTCTTGCACAGAAAGGCTCATTGCTGATGACGCGCCCGACTCTGTTTAGTTTTGTGAGCACTCCCGAGGAATTAAAGAAAGTCGCTGGAGATCTCATGAAAGTGATTAAGTCCGGCGCAGTTAAAATCGATGTGGCGCACCGTTATGCCCTCAAAGATGCCGCCCAAGCGCATAAAGATTTAGCCGCACGTAAAACTACTGGGTCCATTGTATTGATCCCATAAGGATTGACAGATTAAAAAATTCATTTTTGGGATAAATACATGAGTACAAGTTTAGACGAAAAACTAGAACCGATTTATCAAGAGCTCTTAAAACGCAATCCATGCGAATCTGAGTTCCATCAGGCTGTACACGAAGTGCTGGAAACGATTGGCCCTGTGTTGAGCAAACATCCAGAGTTTGCCGAGCGCAAAATTATTCAACGCATCTGTGAACCCGAACGACAAATAATCTTTCGCGTTCCATGGCAAGATGACAAAGGTGAGATTCACATCAACCGAGCTTTCCGAGTTGAATTCAACAGCGCCCTTGGTCCCTATAAAGGAGGTATGCGTTTTCATCCTTCTGTCTATCTAGGCATTATTAAATTTCTTGGCTTCGAGCAGATTTTCAAGAATGCTCTAACGGGCTTACCAATCGGCGGTGGCAAAGGCGGCAGCGATTTCAATCCGAAAGGAAAGTCCGACAGTGAAATCATGCGCTTCTGTCAGAGTTTAATGACGGAACTCTATCGCCACATTGGCGTCTATACCGACGTCCCTGCTGGCGACATTGGTGTTGGTAGCCGTGAAATCGGTTATCTGTTTGGCCAGTACAAGCGCATCACTAATCGCTATGAGTCGGGTGTCATTACGGGAAAAGGCACCGATTGGGGTGGTAGCTTGGCACGCAAAGAGGCTACAGGTTACGGCGCTGTTTACTTCACCCAGGAAATGCTCAAGACTCGCAACGACTCATTAGAGGGAAAGAAAATTATTGTCTCTGGCTCCGGTAATGTCGCGATCTATGCGATTGAAAAAGCGCAGAGCCTAGGGGCGAAAGTCGTAGCCTGCTCAGACTCCAGTGGCGTTATTCTCCATGAACAAGGAATCGATTTAGACACCGTCAAGCGCATTAAAGAAGTCGAGCGCGGCCGTCTTAGCGCTTATGTCGAATCCCATAAAAAAGCGAAGTACATGGAAGACGCATGTATCTGGGACATTCCCTGTGATATTGCCCTGCCCTGTGCCACCCAGAATGAGCTCAATGGCAAAGATGCAAAGACACTCATCGACAATGGCTGTATCGCTGTAGCCGAGGGCGCCAATATGCCAACGACTGCAGAAGGCGTTAAAATCTGTCTCTTATACACATCTGACGCTGCCGACGAGCGATCTAG